>Ga0302154_10000068_pt1 | contig 90634 bp, 74 predicted proteins | sample I_Bog_N2_3_FD_193507 | JGI IMG/M metagenome (GOLD analysis project Ga0302154, IMG submission 193507) | Peat permafrost microbial communities from Stordalen Mire near Abisko, Sweden - I_Bog_N2_3 | ecosystem: Environmental > Terrestrial > Soil > Wetlands > Peat | place: Sweden: Abisko, Stordalen... | reverse complement strand
AGCATCGTGTCGCGGGCGCGCCTAGTCTGCGACCGTTCTGGACAGGATTCGGCACCGTCACTTCTTCGCTCTCGACCTCTTCAACGAATTTCCCAATCACGACACTAGCGCCCGGCCAGGTTCGCCACGAGCAGCACCAGTTCGCCGACGTCGAACGGCTTGGCCAGGTGCGCCTGGAAGCCGGCGAGCAGCGCACGCTTGCGATCCTCGGCCCGCGCGAACGCGGTGAGCGCCAGGGCCGGGATGCGCTGGTCGCGCGTCTCCGTGGCGCGCAGCGCGCGGATCAACTGGTAGCCGTCCATCGAGGGCATGCCGATGTCGCTCACGATGACGCTGGGACGCGAGGTCTTCAGCGCGGCCAGCGCCGCGTCGGCCGATGCGAAACCGGTGACGGTGGCGCCCTGGTCCGAGAGGATGCGCGTGAGCAGCTCGCGCGCGTCCTGCTCGTCGTCGACGACGAACACGTGCGAGCCGTCCAGCTTGGGCAGCGGCGTGGTGTCCATCGTCTCCAGGTCGACGCCGGGGTGCGCGCGCTCCTCCTCGGCCTGCACCAGCGAGAGCGGCAGCTCGACGACGAACGTCGCACCGGCGCCCTCGCCCAGGCTGCTGACGCGGATCGTTCCGGCGTGGAGTTCGACGAGCTGCTTGCTGATCGCCAGTCCCAGCCCCAGGCCGCCGTGCGTGCGGGTGGTGGAGCTGTCGCGCTGGGAGAAGCGGTCGAACACGAGCGGCAGGAAGGCGGCGGGGATGCCGATGCCCGTGTCGGACACGTTCAGCTCGACGTGCGAATTCACGCGCCGCACCAGGACCTCCACCTGGCCGCCGCGCGGCGTGAACTTGATCGCGTTCGTGAGCAGGTTCCAGGCCACCTGTTGCAGCCGCCCGCTGTCGGCGCTGACGCGGGTGTGCGAGGGATCGAGCAGGCTGCGCAGGCGGATGTCCTTGGCCTCGGCCAGGGGCCGCGCGGAGTCGATGGCCGCTGCCACGACATCCGGCAGCGAGACCTGCTGGAGGTCGAGCCGCACCTTGCCGGCCAGGATGCGGCTCAGGTCCAGCAGGTCGTCGATCAGCTGCACCTGCGCGCGTGCGTTGCGGTCGATCACCTCCACGGCGCGCTGCATGTCGGCCGGGCCGCTGACCTGTCCCTTGAGGAGGATCTGGGTCCAGCCGAGGATGGCGCTCAGGGGCGTGCGCAGCTCGTGCGACAGGGTGGCGAGGAACTCGTCCTTGACTCGCGTGGCGCGCTGGGCGGCCATGCGGGCGCTGCGCTCGGCGTCGAGCAGTTGCTCGCGTTCCTCGTTGGCGAGCGCGATGGCCTCCATGCGCCTGCTCTCGGTGAGGTCGCGGGTGAGCTTGGCGAAGCCCACCAGGCGGCCATCGTCGTCGCGCAGCGCCGTGATGGTCACGTTCGCCCACAGCCGGCTGCCGTCCTTGCGGACGCGCCATCCGGTGTCGACGAAGCTGCCTTTTTCCGCCGCCTGCTGCAGCTCGTGCTCGTGCCAGCCGCTGTCGCGCACCTCCGGCGGATAGAAGATGGAGATCGGCTGCCCGATGATCTCTTCGGCGGCGTAGCCCTTGATGCGCTGCGCGCCCACGTTCCAGCTGGCAACCCGGCCGTTGACGTCCAGCATGAAGATCGCGTATTCGCTGACGCCCTCCACCAGCAGCCGGAAGCGCTCCTCGCCCTGGCGCATCGCCTCCTCGTGGTTGCGGCGCTGGGTCAGGTCGCGCGTGACCTTGGAGTAGCCGACCAGCGTGCCGTCCTTGTCGCGCATCGCGGTGATGACCACGTTGGCCCAGAACTGGGAGCCGTCCTTGCGCACGCGCCAGCCCTCGTCCTCGAGCGAGCCCTCGCGTGCCGCCACCTCCAGTTCGTGCGCGGGCAGGCCGCGCGCCAGCGCCTCGGGCGGGTAGAAGCGCGAGAAGTGGCTGCCGCAGATCTCGTCGGCGCGATAGCCCTTGAAGCGCTCGGCACCGGCGTTCCAGGTCAGCACGTGTCCTTCGGGATCGAGCATGAAGATCGCGTAGTCGCGCACGCTCTCCACGAGCAGGCGGAAGCGCTCCTCGCTCTGGCGCAGGTGCTCGGTGCCGCGGGCCGACCGGTCGTTCTCGTTGTCCATTCGCTCGCTTTTCCTTGGCCGGCGGTTCGCCTTTGTTCAGGCGTCGCGCCTGACGATGCCGGCGCGCGTCGGATCCGGGAGCATACGGTGTGCCGGGGCAGGGTCGGGCCTCTCCTGAGACAATCGCGGCATGACGACCCTCTACGGCATCCCCAACTGCGACACCGTCAAGCGCGCCCGCGACTGGCTCGCCACGCACGGCGTTGCCCACGAATTCCACGACTTCAAGAAGGCCGGCGTCCCGGCCGACCGGCTGAAGGCCTGGGTCGACGCGGCCGGCTGGGAGCGCGTGCTCAACCGCAAGGGCACCACGTGGCGCAAGCTCGATCCGGCGGTGCAGGCGTCGGTGGTCGATGCCGCGTCGGCGCAGGCGCTGATGCGCGAGCAGGCCAGCGTGATCAAGCGGCCGGTGGTGGAGTGGGGCGACGGACGCATCACCGTGGGGTTCGACGCAGACGACTGGGATGCGACGCGAGCGCCGCTCAAACACCGGGGTGGCTAAGCCGCCATCTGCACCAGCAGCCACGCGTTGGCGATCGCGATGGCGCCGAACAGGCCCCATGCGGTGAGCTTCAGGCCCGGCCCGTTGGCGAACTTGCCCATCAGCGCGCGGTCGCTGGTCAGCCGCACCAGAGGCCAGATCGCGAACGGCAGCTGCAGGCTCAACACCACCTGGCTGGCCACCAGCAGCGTGCCCACGCCCTTGTCGCCCAGCCACAGCACGCCGCACAGCGCGGGCACCAGCGCGAGCCCGCGCGTGATCAGGCGGCGCTGCCAGCACGGGATCTTCAGGTCGAGGAAGCCCTCCATGATCACCTGGCCGGCGATCGTGCCGGTGAAGGTGGAACTCTGGCCGGAGGCCAGCAACGCCACCCCGAACAGAATGGCCGCCACGCCGGAGCCGACGATCGGGTCGAGCAGGTGGTACGCGTCCTGGATGTCGGTGACGCCGGTGTGGCCGGTGGTGTGGAACGCGCCGGCGGCCAGCATCAGGATCGCGGCGTTGACCAGCAGCGCGAGCAGCAGCGAGGCCACGGTGTCGATCGTAGACAGGCGCAGCGCGCTCGTCGTGCCTGCGTCGCCGGCGCCGGCCTGGCGCGTCTGCACGATGGACGAGTGCAGGTACAGGTTGTGCGGCATCACCGTGGCGCCCAGGATGCCGATGGCGATGTAGAGCGCGTGCGGATCGCGCAGTGTGTCGAAGCGCGGCACCAAACCCGCGGCCACGGCGTGCCAGTCGGGCCCCACCAGGCCCAGCTCGATGGCGAAGCACACGCTGATCGTGACCACCAGCCCCAGCACGATGGCCTCCACCCGCCGGAAGCCCTTGCCCTTGAGGCCCAGCACCAACAGCGTGTCGAAGGCGGTGATGACGATGCCGAGCACCAGCGACACGCCGAACAGCAGGTGCAGCGCCAGCGCGCTGCCCAGCACCTCCGCCACGTCGCACGCGACGATCGCGATCTCCGCCATCGCCCAGAGGGCGTAGCGGGTGCCGGACCCGTAGCGGTCGCGGCAGGCACGGGCCAGGTCGACGCGCGCCACGATGCCCAGCCGCAGCGACAGCACCTGCAGCACGATGGCGGCCAGGCTGGAGAGCAGCACCACGAACAGCAGCGCGTAGCCGAACACCGAGCCGGCCTCGATGTCGGTGGCCCAGTTGCCCGGATCCATGTAGCCCACGGCCACCAGCAGGCCCGGGCCGGCGAAGCGCAGCACGCGTTGCCACGCCGGCGCGCCGGGCGCGACGGCGATGCTCCCACGCACCTCGGACGGGCAGAACGGGGCGGTCGCGAACTTGGGCAGGCTCCAGGGCATGGGCGCATTCTCGGGGTGTGCGCAAGCCCTTGCGCGAGCGGCGACAATCGGGCCTTCAGTCTTTCCAGGAATCCGCAACATGTTCACCGGCATCGTCCAGGCCGTCGCCACCGTCTCCGCGCTCACCGACAAGCCGGGCCTGCGCAGCTTCACGCTCGCGTTCCCGCACGGCTTCTGCGACGAGCTCGAGATCGGCGCCAGCGTGTCGGTGGACGGCGTGTGCCTCACGGTCACCGAGCGCATCGGCGAGGACGCCGCCAGCTTCGACGTGATGCAGCAGAGCCTGGCGCTCACCACGCTGGAGTCGCTGAAGCTGGGCAGCCGCATCAACGTCGAGCGCGCGGCGCGCGACGGCGCGGAGATCGGCGGCCATCCGTTGTCCGGCCACGTCGACTTCCAGGCCACGCTCGCCTCGGTGCGCCAGCCCGAGAACAACCACGTGCTGCGCATCGCGGTGCCGCCGCAGTGGATGCGCTACGTGTTCGCCAAGGGCTACATCGCCATCAACGGCGCCAGCCTCACGGTGTCGGACGCCAACCGGGCCGAGGGCTGGTTCGAGGTGTGGCTGATCCCCGAGACGCTGCGCATGACCACCTTCGGCGAGAAGGCGGCCGGCGCCGCGCTGAACATCGAGATCGAGCGCGGCACGCAGGTGGCCGTCGACACGATCCGCGCGATGGTCGAGGAGCGTCTCGGCCCGTTGCTGGGGCCGCTCACCGAGCTGTTGCGCGAACGCGGCGTCGAGGTCGAGACGCTGCTGCCCGGGAAGTGAGCGCGGCCCGCACGGTTCCCGACGCCGACGCCTACGCGCCGCCGCCGGACACCGGGCTCCAGGTTCTGCACGCGGAGGCCGCGTTCGTGGTGCTCGTGAAGCCGCCGGGCCTGCTGTCCGAGCCGGGCCGCGGGCCCGACAAGCGCGACAGCCTGCTGGTCCGCGCGCAGGCCGTGTACCCCGACGCGCGCATCGTGCACCGGCTCGACATGCCCACCAGCGGCGTGATCGTGCTCGCGCGCGAGACGCTCGCGCACGCGTCGCTCAGCGAGGCCTTTCGCGAGCGCGTGGTGGACAAGCGCTACGAGGCGCTGGTGCACGGCCGGCCCGCGCAGGACGCGGGCGAGATCGATCTGCCGCTGGTGGTGGACTGGCCCAACCGGCCGCGCCAGATGGTATGCCACGACACCGGCAAGCCCTCGTTGACGCGCTACCGCGTGACGGGCGAGGCGCATGTCGATGGCGTGGGCTCGTTGACGCGCGTCGCGCTCGCGCCGGTCACTGGTCGCACCCACCAGCTGCGCGTGCACCTCGCATCGCTGGGCTGCCCGATCGCGGGCGATCCGTTCTACGGTGTCGAGGGCGACGTGTCGCCGCGCATGATGCTGCACGCGTGCCGGCTGGCCTTGCCGCATCCGCTCACGGGCGAGCCGCTGGTCTTCGAGAGCGCCGTGCCGTTCTGATGGTTGGTGCAGCGCAGCACGCATCGTGCGTGTTCCGTCGCCTAAAATCGGCATCGTCGAACAGGAATCTCCATGCCACAAGCAGTCATCAGCGGCACCGGCCTCTACCAGCCGCCGCACATCGTCACGAACGAGGAGCTCGTCACCGCCTACAACGCGTACGCCGAGCAGCAGAACGCACTCAACGCCGACGTGATCGCGCGCGGCGAGGCGGTGGCCATGGTGCCCTCCAGCGTGGAGTTCATCGAGAAGGCGTCGGGCATCAAGCAGCGCTACGTGGTCGTCAAGGACGGCGTGCTGGATCCGACGCGCATGCGCCCGAAGTTCCAGGAGCGCGGCGACGACGAGCTGTCGCTGATGGCCGAGATCGGCGTCGACGCCTGCCGCAAGGCGCTGGCCGCGGCCGGACGCACGGGCGCCGACGTGGACGCCATCTTCTGCGCGGCCTCCAACATGCAGCGCGCCTACCCGGCGCTGGCCGTCGAGATCCAGCAGGCGCTGGGCGCCGGCGGCTACGGCTTCGACATGAACGTGGCGTGCTCGTCGGCCACCTTCGCCATCGAGCAGGCGGTCAACGCGGTGCGCTCCGGCAGCGTCAAGTGCGCCCTCGTCGTGAATCCCGAGATCACCTCGGCCCACATCGAGTGGAAGGATCGCGACTGCCACTTCATCTTCGGCGACGTGTGCACGGCCACCGTCATCGAGAGCGCCGACACGGCCACCTCGCCGGACCAGTGGGAGATCGTCGGCACCAGGCTCGCCACGCAGTTCTCCAACGCGATCCGCAACAACTTCGGCTTCATCAACCGCAGCGAGGATTCCGATCCGCTGGCGCGCGACAAGACCTTCCGCCAGGAAGGCCGCAAGGTGTTCAAGGAAGTGGTGCCGATGGCCGCAGCGCACATCGAGGCGCACCTGAAATCGCAAGGACTGGAGCCGACGCAGATGCGCCGCTTCTGGCTGCACCAGGCCAATCTCGGCATGAACCAGCTGATCCTGAAGAAGCTGGTCGGCGCCGAGGCGGGCAGCGAGATGGCGCCGCTGGTGCTCGACACCTACGCCAACACGTCCTCGGCCGGTTCCATCATCGCCTTCCACGAGTACCACGCCGACCTGAAGCCGGGCGACCTGGGCGTGATCTGCTCGTTCGGCGCCGGCTATTCCATCGGCAGCGTGATCGTGCGCAGGAAGTAGCCCGAGGGGTCTGCGATCGGGGCCAGGCCCCTTTTCGAATCCGCGCTGGTCGCCCGGGCGCTGAGCCGCCAGCGCAAACGCGCGGGATGCGGGCTTGCCCCCGGTGTCATTTCCCGGCGCCGGCGTCCCGTCCGATGGCTTCGGCCATGCGCTTCACGACCGACGCCGGGTCGGGCCCCAGCGGGTCGTCGAAGGCCTGGCCCATCGACATGTCGATGCCGACAGGCACGATGGCGCGCGAGCGGGCCGGATCCATGAAGACGGCTGTCCGCGCGGGAAGCACGGCATCCACCCCGCGCGCGATTGATTCGGGGATGTGCTCGAACGACTTGCGCTTCTCGGGCACCGCCGCGTAGAAGTGGCGCTCGACGAGCGCGTGGAAGTCCGTGCCGCGAGCGACCCTGGCTGCGGTCGATGGCTTGGCGTACTCCAGCCGCGAGAACCACTGGTTGCAACTGCCCGAGGCGGTATCGCCGCACAGGCTGGTCGCGTCGCCGTGTGCGTACGGGAGGATGGCTCCGATGTCGCCGGGGTGGTTCAGGAGCAGATTCGAAAGGCTCAAAAGGCGTCGTGAGGAAGCCAGTCCGCTGAAGTGAGCGACGGTTCGAAATGAGCCGGCAGGACGGGGGCGGCCACCTGATGTCGATCAGGGCCGCCGCCATGGGGAATCAACGCACCTCGGTCACGAACTCGTCGCGCGGCCGGCGCACCTTCTTGAGGTTGACCAGCCAGTCGCCATCGGCTTGACGGTAGCCGATCGGCAGGATCACCGCGCTGCGCAGTCCGCGCGCGTTCAGGCCCAGGATGTCGTCGAGCTTTTGCGGGTCGAAGCCCTCCATCGGCGTCGCGTCGACGTTCTCCTCGGCCGCTGCGATCACTGCCGCACCGAAGGCGATGTAGGCCTGGCGCGCCGCATGCTGGAAGTTGACGTCGGCGGGGCGCTGCGGGTAGGTGCTCAGCAACAGCTTGCGATAGTTCTCCCACCCTTCATTGAGCTGGCCGCGAACCTCGTTCGTGTAGTCGAACATGCGGTTGATGCGTTCCGCCGTGTAGTTGTCCCAGGCCGCGAACACGAGCAGATGCGAGCAATCGGTGACCTGCGCCTGGTTCCAGGCGATCTCGCGGATCCGCGCGCGAACCTCGGGGTTGGTCACCGAGATGATCTCGAAGGGCTGGAGGCCACTGGATGTCGGCGCCAGGCGCGCGGCTTCGATGATCCGATCGACCTTGTCCTGGGGGACGCTGCGCGTCGGGTCCATCTTCTTGGTGGCATAGCGCCACGAGAGCAGTTCAATGAGGTTCATGGCGTCGGAGTGGAAGCGGATGCCCCGGATTCTGCAGCCTCTCGGGAAAGGGCCGCGAGCGGCAGGAATGTCGTAGCTATGCTAGTCAGGCCCCCCGCATCACCGTAGATCCGAAAACGAATGACGCCGACTGGATGAGGTCGCCTTTCACCACGTAGATGCACACCATCTCGACGGTACCCACGCCCGCGTCAAAATTCCGCGTCACGATCTCATGATCGACCACCACCTGGCCGGCGACCGTGCGCTTTATCAGGCGCGCATGCAGATCAGGTTCGGCGAAGCGAGGTGCGGTGCGGGCACGTATCGCGCCCACGCCGCTTGCAAGAAGCTTTGCGGGGTGTTCGAACTGCTGGGCGTCAGGCGCGTAGGTGGCGATCCAGGCGTCCAGGTCATGGGTGTTGTAGGCATCCAGCTGACGCTGGACGACAGCATCCGGTGGTGAGGATTCAGGCGGCATGGGAGTGCTTGTCGGTCGTTCGAGCTCACCATTGTGCGATACCGTTGCCGGCCAGGTCCGGCGTCGGCATGATGAACCCTCGCCGCGTCCACGAACTCATGCATCAGAATTTCCCTGAGGTGAGGGCTGCCTCGCGCGCCCTGTCGGCCGGTGGCACGATGCCGGGGGCTTTCATCCTGGGCAATCCACTGGTCGCTGATCGGCCAGCTGCAGTCGGTCGCCAGCGACGGCTTTCGGGCAGCCTAAGGCGTCGTTTCCCGAAGCGCCTGGGCAAACGTCGGGGCAGGTGCTCCGGAAAACGCAGCGATCACCATTTGTGACTGGAACCAGATGTAGGCCGGTGTCGGTCCGAGCTGTTCGTAGTTGGTGTCGAACGGTGGTCAACGTATTGGTCTCGGGGTCGTACATCCCGAACGACGGCACGTCCTCGACGACGATACGGGGTGGCTGGATGGCGCATTCGAAGCCGGCGGCGATGGCCTCCTTGACAAAGGCATCGCGAAGAGCAGTGACCTGGAGCCGCGTTCGAGCGATGTCGGCCCTGTTGCCGCCCCTGGCGCCGGTGGACGAAGCGTGGCTGCCGGCCATCGCGACGACTCCGGCCAACCCCAGTGTCGTTGCCAGGCCGCGGCGGGACATGAACTTCTGGCCCATACGTGTCCTTCTTGGTGCAACAGACCCGCGACTTGCAATACCCGCCAGCAGCGGCGCGATAGCTCGACGCTGGTACGCCGATCCATGCGGCTCATCGTACTGTGCGGGCGGGTGCGGGTCGGAATACGTGAAACGCGCCAACGCGAGCGGGATCGAGCGCATGCCAGTCGGACGCGGGGGGAGACGACACGCGGGGACGCGTCGATGACCTGGGGACGAAACGGATTCGCGCAGCGGTCGATCGCGGTCTAATGGCACATGACCTTGGCCGAACCGCCTATCCCGCCCCTGATCCGCCTGTTGCTCGTCGATGACCACCCGCTCGTGCGCGACGGCCTGCGGGCGCGACTCGAGGTGGTGCCGGGGTTCGAAGTCGTCGGCGAGGCCAGCAATGCCGCGCAGGCGCAGGCGCAGATGGCGGCGCTGCGGCCATCGCTCGTGTTGATGGACGTCGGCATGAAGGATGTCAACGGGATCGAACTCACCGCGATGCTGCTCGCGAGCCAGCCCGCGCTGCAGGTGCTGATGCTGAGCATGTACGACAACCCCGAGTACGTGCAGCGGGCGATGCAGGCCGGCGCGCGTGGCTACGTCCTCAAGGATGCGCCGGCGAGCGAGATCATCGCGGCGATCGAAGCGGTTGCAGGCGGAGGCACGTTCCTGAGCCCCGCCGTGTCGAAGCGGCTGTTCCGCAACCAGGAACCACGGCCGGTGCTGTCGTCGCGCGAGAGCCAGATCCTGTCGGCGCTGGCGCGAGGCTTGTCCAGCAAGCAGATCGCGCGCGAAATGGACGTCAGCGTGCGCACGGTGGAAGCCCACCGTCAGAGCATCAAGCGCAAGCTCATGCTCGACGGCCAGGCGGAGCTGATCAAGTACGCGGTGGAGCATGCGGGCACGCGCGGCTGACGCGACACCCGCAGGGAGGGGCCGACGTCCTTGCGGACAGGCACATGCGGTTCAGGCAGTGCGCGACCGCCCCGGCAATTGCACCAGATGCCGGGCCTGGGCACTGAGCGGTCCCGTGGCAGCGCCGGCCGCTCACAGGAATCTTCGCCTGTCCAGCCGCCGCTAGCGCACAAATGCGCGGGCTGCAAGCCTCGCTCGCAGGGCATCTGCGCGCAGTTGTTCCGGCCCTCGGCCGGGGCGACTACTGCCTCGTGTTTGTCCCTACGTGTTGACGCTCGCCCGGACTGCGCATTGCGACGAATGCCGCGTGGGCCATGACGTCCCAGACTGAGTCAAGAGCTCGACGGATCCACGCCGGGCCAAGACTGGAGACATCGCCATGACCGACCGTCCGTGTTCCGTGTCCGCCGCCGTGCGGCCTCCGCCGCGTCGCATCGACGCCTGCATGGCGCATCGCTGCGCCCGCGCCATGTCGGTCGTGCTCGCGATCGTGCTCGCGTCGGCCAGCGGGCCCGCCGCAGCCGCTTCGAGCGGCGCGCCCATCCGCATCGGGCTCATCGCGCCGCTCACCGGCAGCTCGGCCGACTTCGGCATCAGCATGCAGCGTGGCGCCGAGCTCGCGGTCGCCCAGGTCAACGCGGCAGGTGGCTACCTGGGTCGCCCGCTCAAGCTGGTGGCTCGCGACGATCGCGCCGACCCCGCCGCCGGCCGGGCCGCGGCGCTCGACATCGTGGAGCATGCCGGCGTCCTCGCGACCGTCGGCTTCTGCAACACCGGCGTGGCGATGAACGCGCTCGACGTCTTCGAATCGCACCGGCAGGTGCTGATGGTGCCCTGCGCGCAAGGCACGGCGGTCACCCGGCGCACGCCGGCGGCGGACAGCTTCGTGTTCCGTGTCGCGCCGTCGGACGCGATCAACGCCGCGTTTCTTGCTGGCGAGATCGTCGATCGCCGAAAGCTCGCACGGGTGGCGATCCTGGCCGACACGACGGGCTACGGCGATGGCGGCGTCGCCGACATCTCGGCCCAGCTCCGCCAGCGTGGGCTGGCGCCGGTCTATGTCGGTCGCTTCGCGCTCGGCGTCGTATCGCTCAGGAGCCTGCTGGAGGCCGCCCGCGCGGCCGGCGCGCAGGCACTCGTGGTCTACACGGTCGGCCCCGGCGAGGCGGCCGCCGTCAACGCGCGCGCCGCGATGCGGTGGGACGTGCCGTACTTCGCGCCCTGGACGCTGTCGTTTCGCAGCGTGCTCGACGCGACGGGCCCCGCGGCGCTGGAGGGCCTGATGATGACGCAGAGCCTGATCCAGGATTCGGCCAACGAGAGCCGCACTTCCTTCGTCCTCGGCTACGCGAGGAAGTGGGGCGCGGGCACGATGGGATCCCTGATGGCCGCCGCTCAGGCCTACGACGCGATCCAGTTGTTGTTGCGCGCGATGTTCGCCAGCCACGGCGATCTCTCGGGCACGGCGCTGAAGAAGGCGCTGGAGCAGCCTTCCGAGCCGTACCGGGGCGTGGTGTCCACGTACGACCACCCGTTCTCGGCGGCGGATCACGAGGCGTTCTCGCTCAACATGATCTGGCTCGGGGTCTGGCGTGGCGGCGAGATCCGCTACGTCTACGCCAGCGACGCGCACTTGTCGGGAGCGGTCCGGCACAAGCAGGATCGTTGACGGCCGGGTTATCCAGTACGTGGTATCGCCGTCCGCGACGCGCATTTTGACGGATGCGCCCGGCGGCGGCGAATCGGACACTCGTTGCAGAGCGGGTGTCGTCCCGCCTTTCCTCCAGGAGACTTCCATGCGTTCGCGCCTACTTTTGCTGCTGCCATTCCTCGGCCTGCTGGCCGTCCCGCTGTTCGACAGCGAGACGCCAGAGGTTCTCGGTTTTCCGTTCTTCTACTGGTACATGTTCGCGTGGGTGCCGCTCACCTCGCTGCTGATCTGGATCGTCTACCGCAACGAACATACCGAGGACTGAGAGCCATGGCGAACTCCCTGAACTGGACTGCGCTGTCGGTCTTCATCTTCTTCTTCGCGCTGGTCACCGTGATCGGCTTCCTCGCTTCGCGCTGGCGGCGTGGCGACGCGCACAAAGGCGCGCACCTCGACGAGTGGGGCCTGGGCGGACGCAATTTCGGCACCTGGATCACCTGGTTCCTGGTCGGCGGCGACTTCTATACTGCCTACACGGTGATAGCCGTGCCGGCGCTGGTGTACGCGGTCGGCTCGTATGGCTTCTTCGCGCTGCCCTACACGATCCTGGTGTATCCCATCGTGTTCGTGATCATGCCCAGGCTCTGGAAGGAAGCGAAGCGCGACGGCCACGTCACGGCCGCCGACGTCGTCTTCGGCCGCTATGGCTCGCGCCCGCTGGAACTGGCGATCGCGGCGACGGGCATCGTCGCCACGATGCCCTATATCGCGCTGCAACTGGTGGGCATGGAAGTGGTGATCAAGGCGTTGGGCCTGACCGGCGAGCTGCCGCTCGCCGCCGCTTTCGTCATCCTTGCGCTCTATACCTATGCGGCCGGCCTGCGCGCGCCGGCGCTGATCGCGTTCGTCAAGGACGTGATGATCTACATCGTAGTGATCGTGGCGGTGGTGATCGTGCCGATGAAGGTGGGCGGCTACGCGAACGTGTTCTCGTCCGCGCGCGACGCCTTCGCGCTCAAGGGCGGCGCCACCGGGCTCACGCTGCACCCGGGCCAGATGCTGCCGTTCGCTACGCTCGCACTCGGCTCGGCGATGGCGGCCTTCATGTACCCGCACACGCTGACCGGCATCTTCGCCGCCAAGGACGCGAACACCATTCGCAAGAACGCGATCTTCCTGCCCGCCTACACCGTGCTGCTTGGCCTCATCGCGCTGCTGGGATACATGGCCTATGCGGCCCGGATCGCCGTCAAGAGCAACAACGACGTCGTGCCCGCGCTGTTCAACGCGTTGTTCCCGTCGTGGTTCGCGGGCTTCGCGTTCGCGGCCGTCGCGATCGGCGCGCTGGTGCCGGCGGCGGTGATGTCGATCGGCGCGGCCAACCTGTTCACGCGCAACCTCTGGAAGCCCTACGTGAACGCCCGGGTCACGCCGGCGCAGGAAGAGAAGGTCGCCAAGGTGGCGTCGCTGCTGGTCAAGGTCGGTGCGCTGCTGTGCATTCTGCTGATGCCCACCAAGTTCGCGCTCGACCTGCAGTTGCTGGGCGGCGTCTGGATCCTGCAGACGTTCCCGGCGCTCGTCTTCGGCCTGTTCTCGAAGCGCCTGCGCGCGCCAGCCCTGCTGGCCGGCTGGCTCGCCGGCATCGCCTACGGATCATGGACGGCCTTTGCCGACGGCATCAAGCCGGTGCACTCGCTGCTGATCGGCGGCGACAAGTTCACCGTCTACACCGGCTTGCTGGCGCTCGTGCTCAACATCGTGGTGGTGGCGGTCGTGCAGGCGCTGCTGCGCACCCCGCAGCCCGCGCTGACCGCGCAAGAGGCTTGAGGCCACGCTGCGGCCGCTCGCGCCGCAGCGCACAATCCGCCCCATGCGTCTCAAAGCCAAGCTGCTCGTCGTCGCGGCCGTACCGCTGCTGCTGTCCCTGGCGCTGATCGCGGCGGCGGTGCTGCTGCAGCAGCGCGAGCTGGCGCAGCGCGAGCATGCGCTGGTGGAAGGCGGCTACGTGAGCGCGCGCCGCGCCGAGCTGCAGAACTACGTGCAGCTCGCCATGAGCATGATCCGGCCGCTCGTCGATTCAGGGGCCGACAATCCAGCCGCGCAGGCGCAGGCGATGCGCCTGCTGCAGTCGCTCGACTACGGCGACGACGGCTACTTCTTCGTCTACGACCTGCATGGCAAGGTGCTGATGCATCCGCGCCAGCACGACCTCGTGGGCAGGGACCTGTGGGACATGCGCGACCCGCGCGGTCGCGCCACCATCCAGGACCTGCTCGCGCGCGCGCACGCCGGCGGCGGCTACGTCGACTACCTGTGGCGCCGGCCGTCCACGGGCCAGGTCGGGCCCAAGCTGGGCTATGTGGTCGAGATCCCGCGCTGGGGCTGGATGGTCGGCACTGGGCTGTATCGCGACGACATCGACGCAGCGACCGCGCAGCTCGACGCGCAGGCCTCGTCCAACATCGCCGCGACGCTGTTGTGGATTGCTGCGATCGCCGGCGGCGGCCTGGCGCTGATCAGCTTCAGCGGCCTGTGGCTCAACCTGAGCGAACACCGCGTCGCGGACGCGAAGCTGCAACTGCTCGCGCGCCAGGTCGTGCGCTTCCAGGAGGACGAGCGTGCCCATCTCGCGCGCGAGCTGCACGACGGCGCGACGCAGACGATCGTGTCCGCCAAGCTGCTCGTCGAATCGGCAGTCGACCAGCTGGAGCGCGAGCACCGCGCAGCGCCGCCCGCGCTCGCGCGTGCCCTGGTGGGACTCAAGCAGTCGCTCGACGACGTGCGCCGCATTTCGCATCGTCTGCGCCCGGCGATGCTCGACGAGCTCGGGCTGCCCGCCGCGCTCCAGCTTCTCGGTCGAGAGACCAGCGATGCCGGCCCGACGCATGTCGACGTGCAGGTTCTCGGCGAGGTGATCGCACTTCCCGACGAAGTGAAGACGGCGCTGTTCCGCGTGGCGCAGGAGGCGCTTGCCAACGTCGGCAAGCATGCGCAGGCGCAGCAGGTGCAGATCGACCTCAGCTTCGAGCCGGACAGCATCGCACTGAGGATCGCGGACGACGGCCGCGGCTTCGATGCCGATCAGGTGCAGCTCGACCCTCGGCGCGGCATCGGCCTGCGCAACATGCGAGAGCGGCTTGCGTCGATCGGCGGACGCTTCGACGTGCATGCGGCGCCGGGGGCCGGCACGCTGCTGGAGGCCGCGGTGCCGCTTGAGGCGGTGCGCCGGCTCAGCGCGACCGCGTAGGACGGCCGCGCACCGAGCGCCGCCCGGCCGAACCGCGAGGGTCGCCGTGGCATCGGACCGTTCGTGGACCGGTCGCCTGGCTCGTGAATGTCATGTCTTCACGCCAGAGGTTCCCGGCGGCAGTATCGAGACCGACTGGTTGGCCCGTTCGCGCGGCGAAACGGGTCGGATCAAACGATCGTGGCCAAGGTCTGCGCGGCCACGCCGCCGCCTCGAATGGCCGCGATGTTGCGGGCAGCAACGGCTATCTGCGAACTTGCGGTCGCCGCGTCCGCAGAGATGCTGTTTACATCCGCTGCAACTTGGCCGGACCACGATGCAGCGCCCGATGCCAGGGTATTGGCCTCACCGACGGCCGACGCCACGCCGCCCTCGACGAGATGCCAAGCGCCTTCAGCGCCGGAGACGATACCGTCGGCCAAATCGACCACCCCGGCCTTGGCAGCCTCGTAAGTCGCCTCCAAGCCATGTCCAACCACCGATGCCGTGTCCTCCAAGCCCGTCACCAGCAACTTTCCGGCGTTCTCAAGTCCGGCCAGCGCTGCCTCGCTGATGCTCACCGTGGCACTCCCCACATTGCTGAAGGTTTGCCCGAGACTTTGGCCAAGCGACTGCGTCGTGCTGGTCGGCGTTGCCTCCAGATTTGAGATTCGTTCCTGCAGCGCAGCGCGCTGGCGGTAGGCTGTCGTCGAGTATTGCGGAGTAGACAAGATCATGAGGATGCTCCAGTTACCGACGATGTTATTGAATTCGGGAGACTTCGAACCTCGGAATCGTGAGCCGAACTCGGTGCAATTGCGCGCATGAGCATGAAGATCATGTCACTCGCTCTCGGTCAAATCACGGCAGAAATCGACGGCGCACCTGCCGAAGTGGCAGCGTCTCGAATGGGCGGGGCAGTCAAGTTCTCGAGCACGAGTCGATACGGCTCCTCGCCGGTGACCTCCGCGGATTTCCATGCGGGCTGTGTCATGGCGGCCATTCCCGTCAGCGCCAGCATTCCGATCAGGGTTTCCAGTTTCCTTTGCGTCATTTCGACACGGACGTACTTGCACGGCTCGCACTCGGCGATTCATCGCCGCAGCGGGTCACGATGCGGCGATTGCCTGGTCCGATTTGGACGGCATGCCTGGAGCCGGCGTTGCGGCCGGAGGCCTGAGCATGGTGGGGGCCAAGGCGGGCGGGTACCGCCGCTTGACCTCTGCCAGCATCGCCTGCATTTGCGCAGAGGCCAGCGACTTGATGAAGCCCTCGGCCGTCGCCCCCGGAACCCAGGCCGGCAGATCGATGGTTGCCGAGGATGCGATCAGGCATCCGCCCCGTTTCGTCGTCGTGAAGCTGGTGGACGACACGACGGCCATTTCGTCGCCCGGCAGGCTGCGGCTCTCGATGAGCGCGGGCTCGCTCATCGTCAGCTCTCGCTCGGACTGGTAGTGCTTCGAGAAGATCCCGAACTGGTGACGTCCGCGCTGCATGACGGTGACATGGCCACCTTCGCGCGACACGATCTTGCTCACTTCCATGCCCGGCAGGAAGCGCGGCATGGCGTCGAAGTCGGTGAAGACCTGCCAGGCGTTGGAGCAATTCGTCGCGACGCGCGCCTCGATCCTGGCGTTCATCTTGTCTTCGGCGGCGACAGCCTGCGGCGCCGCCATCGAGTAGCCGTCGGAGTCCGCGAGGTAAGACGACGCCAAGACCTGCGCGGCGGGCGCTCCAGCCGCGGCCTGAGATGGGGTGAGCGAGCACAGAAGGGCCGCCGAGGCGAGGCTCGTGATCACGCGGGAATTGAATGTCATGGCAGCGTCTCGAACGAGCGAGTCAGGACGGCATTGACGACTCCGGTTGCGCGATCGCTTGCCGCATCAAACGGTACCTCGGTGACGTCCGGGGCGCTCCCGGCTGCGCCTTCCGCGACATCGAGCGCCGACTGTCCGCGGTCTTTCTGTTGTCCAGCGCTGGCCGAACTCGACGCGGCGACCTGACCGGGCGTGGCGGCCGAGCCTTCCGTTGTCCCGGCGGCTATGAATTCCTTGGCAGGCCGCGCCTCGACGCCCTGCGTGACGGCCCTGAATGTGGCCGACGACGGGTAGGCCGCGGATGAAGATACGGTGGCAACTGGGGAAGACATGTCGACCTCGGGTGGGAGCCAATGTTGCCCGCTTGCCCATCGCACTGAACGGAAGAATTGAGCCGGGAATAGCCCTGAGCTTGCTTTCGAGCCGGCTCCGGTCCAGGGCGCCTCTTGCCGCAGGCGGCGCGACGAGCCGACCTATGCGGCCTCTCTTGCAGTCGCTTCGGTGACCGAAACCAGCCTGCGTGCCGGCATGTCCCACAAGATGTGCCTCAGCGCCGAAGGAATCTCGACAAGTCCGACCCGCGTCACGCCTGAAAACAGGTGCTCGAACTCTTTGTGGCAAGCAGCGAGTCGATAGTTGGGAACGCTGGCGCACAAGTGGTGCACGTGGTGATACGCCACGTCAGCGGTGATCCAGTTCAGCCAGCGTGGCAAGACAAGGAAGCTGGTGCCGCTCAATGCTGCCTCGTCGCGGTTCCAGTCCTCATCCGTGCTGGCGTATGAGTGCTCGAAATTGTGCTGTACCGTGAAGAGTACGATGCCGAAGCCGCCGGCCAGTGATCCGCTCACGATGTAGCAGACCAGGAACAGCCATGGACCGACCGCCCATGCCACCAGCCCTGCCGCCACGAGCAACAGCAAGTTGTTCCCCGCCATATGGCGGTAGTGCGCCGCGGATGCGCAGCCCCTCGGCGGTGTGTTGGCCAACGTTTCTCGGGCGTCGCTGGGCACGAAGAAGCGGCGCGCCAAGTGCCAACTGACGCGCAACCAAGTAATGCGCGGATTGACCAGGAAATAAAGACAGCCCGCAATGGGCGACATCAGGATATCGCGCGTGAAACGATAGCGACGCCTTTCGCCTGCGCTCATCGCAAGGTATTCCGAGACGCACGCAACATTCAGGGGGCCTCGATACTTCGACAAATTGCCGTTGGTCGAGTGATGGTAACGATGATTTTCCGCCCAAACCTGCTGTGGCATGCCAGCAAGCACGCCCAGGAGAAAGCCACTGATCCGGTTGAGCGATTTGCTACGAAACAGGCTGCCATGACCACAGTCGTGCATCAGAACGAAGCCGCGCAGCAGAAGCAGGCTGAGACAGGCGATCTCCGGCGCGACGAGCCAAAGAGAAATCAGCGATGTCCGGTAAATCGCGTACCAGAGTCCTGCGATCGGCACGACGACAGACAACAATTGCAGCGTACCGCGGCGATCGGTCGAAGTGGTATAGCGACCTACGATCTCGCGCTTGGACGCTAGCCATTCGTCTTGGGTGTGCAATGCCGGCCTGGATTCTCGTTGAGTGGAGTGAACGCCTTCCCACCTGTGGCGAAAGCTTGGAGTGCAGCAGGGTCGGAACCACGGAGTGCGCACTGCCGCGCAACGCCGAGGGCCCGGCGCGCTGCGCGAAGTGGGCGGACGCCGCCGCGGACACGGCACCGCCGTGGGGAGCGCGCCTCGAACCCGAGTCTCTCCGCCGCATGGGTCTTGAAGGTCGGATTCGAGGTGGAGAGTGACTTCGACTTGAGTGTGGTGCGAATCGATCGCTGTGAACCGACGAACTCGATGGTCTTTGCGTGGCAATTCACGGCCGACCGCAGCGCGCTGTCGGCTGCGTCGGGGCTCGCGCGCCCCTGAGAGCCGCATCCCACGACCAGCGGCATTGCGCGGCTCGCACTTCCTGGGCACCCAGCCAGGCCCGTTCGAGTTGCATCGGGCTGACGTAGGCCATTGTCGAGTGAAGATGCCGATGGTCGTAGAACGCCATCCGGTCGTGGGTCTCCGGTAGCAGCCACGATCGGCTGGTCGCGAGGGGCTGCTTTGCGGTCATGCACAAGTGCCGAGCGAGCGTGTCCTCCGGCCGCACCTGCAAATTCTGGCCGCCCGATTCGTGGACGCCGCAGCCGCGTGGCGCACCGTGCAACTGCCGAGCAGATCGAGGCCGCATGGCGCATTGACATCGACCGAGGTGCGCGCCAGACTGACTGTCCGAATCGACGCAGCCCAGCCGTCGTCCGGTGATCGATCGCAATGCCCAAGGAGACTCCCATGCGCACAAGCCAACGCATCGCCCTCGTCACTGGGGGCACCCGTGGCATCGGTGCGGCAATCTCCGAGGCGTTGGCGGCGGCAGGCTACCGTGTTGCTGCCAACTTCACGTGTGGCGCCGAGGCCGCCGAGGCTTTCAATGCCCGCACGGGCATCCGCGTGTTCCGCTGGGACGTGGCTGACATGGCGCAGTGTGCGGTCGGGGTCGCAGAGGTGGAGCATGCGCTCGGTGCAATCGACGTGCTGGTGAACAACGCGGGCATCACGCGCGATGCGATGCTGCACAAGATGGCCGAGCAGGACTGGCGCACGGTGATCGAGGTCGATCTCGGCGGCTGCTTCAACATGTGCCGGGTTGCCATAGAAGGGATGCGTCAACGGCGTTACGGGCGCATTGTCAACATCAGCTCGGTCAACGGCCTGAGCGGCCAGCCAGGCCAGACCAACTACGCCGCTGCGAAGGCCGGCATGCTCGGCTTCACGCGCGCTCTCGCGCTCGAGGGTGCCTCGCGCAACATCACCGTCAATGCCATCGCACCTGGCTACATCGAGACCGAGATGGTTCAGGCCGTGCCGCCTGAGGCGATGCAAGCGATCCTCAAGGGCGTGCCGGCCGGCCGGCTCGGCACGCCGGCCGAGGTTGCGCGCGGCGTCGTGTTCCTGGCCGACGAGGCGGCGGGATTCATCACCGGGACGACGCTGTCGATCAACGGCGGCAAATACATGGATTGAAGAGCCGATAGCAATCATCGCGATCTGAAACAGATGAGTGAGAAGGGAACACGGCTGGCGTCGACGCGCACCAAGACACTGTCGATTTGGACGCGCGGAGACAAGAGAGATGTCTTGTCGTGCGGGTAGGCGAAGCCAAGATGCCTGCCGATCTCGGCGGAGCGATTTGCATCCACCTCGCCAAAGCGGGCGATGCGTTTTCAATCGAGGGTCGATTGACGAATTGTGTGGCGCAGATCTCCTGAAGAGGCTTCCCGCAGCCCCCGGGAAAAGTGGATGCTGTCAGTTTGGATCGAGGCTGTCCGAGGCGTCACTCTGCGTCCGCTTCGGCGCGCCTGTCTTGATACTGCGGCGAATCGAAGTGAAGGACGTTGGTCCCGGCGATCCAACCGATCTGCGCGCTCGCCAAATTGGAAAGGAGGCCTACGCCGCCTGCCGTTGAGATCGCGCGAACAGTCGTTTGGATCTCGGCCATGATGCTCGCTCCTCGGCCGCTTCATTTGTCGAGCGGCATCTCGACATAGATCTGTTCGAACGGCTTGCCGAGGTCAGCGCGCGCGCGTTTGGCACCGGCGATCGAGAAGGCGCGTGTGGCGGCCGAGTAGTAGGATTTCCAGACCGCCGCGCAGGTCAGGCCCGTGATGTTCAACCGCTTCAGCTCGGGGATGTCTTGCAGCGCGTTGCGCAGCACGTTCTCGCACGAATCGTTGCTGTGTTGCTTCTTGATGAAGTCCACGTAGTCGGTGACCCGCCTTTCGTCATCGAGCGGCACGAGCTTGTCGCGCATGGCGTCCTCGTTCCACCCGTTTGCGTCGTCTGCACTGTCTCCCAACTGAGCGACGCCATTGAGAAGAGAGATGCGCACCTGCGGATTCTTCTCCTTGAAGCCGGCGACATCGTAGATGCCATTGGCCTGCGACCAGATCTGCTTCCAGTGGCCGAATCGCTGGTCGCCCTTGTGCGTGAACAAGCAGTGCTCGGTGACCTGCGCGCCGGAGGCCAACACGTCACATAACGGGAAGTCCGGGTAGTTCAGGTGAATGGCATGCCCTTTTCCCGTGCTGTACATGTCAACCAGGGGCTCGTCCATGCGCTCATGGGCGACAGCGTCTCCATAGAAGTGAAGGCCGAAGCCCCACGCACAGTTGGCGATCGCCTGCGACGTCCCCTGCGCCGTGGCCGCCGCGGAGCGCAACGACTCGACCAAGGGTTTGGCGACGAGCAGCTGAACGTCTTGCGCAGTCCCGCCTGTCAGGGCATGCAGCAGCTGTTGGATCGTGACCATCTTTCGCACGTCCTCCGCGCCGGTGTAGTTGCTGGCGCCCCACCGCGCCCAGGCGATCGGGTTGCGCTTCATGAGCCTGAAGTAGACCTCCGTGGCATCGAGGTCTGCCGCCATGTCGGGCAATTGTGCGCAGAGTGCGGTCAACATGCGAGGACGAGGTTTGTCACCTGGATCCGCCGTTCCAACAAGCGCATAGGCGGTGAAGAAATGTCCCGCCTCCTGGTAAGGCGCGGCGTCGAACGCGAAACACGCAAGCGTCGTGGCGACAAGCGATCTCGAGAGCGTCTTCATGACGAGTCCTTTCGGGTCCGAGGTCGGATCAGAATCGCCAGACCGACACCCAGGCGAACAACGCCGCGAGCGCGAAGAACGCGACGGCCAGCACAGTGGAAGCGAGGACGTGGATCGATTGGATCCGCGAGAGCGCGCCGAACCCGGCACCCACTGCCCGCAAGCGCGGGTAGCGGCTGCTGGTGGATTGCTCGCCATGCGAGCGCGCCAGGTCGACGAACATCATCACGAGGCTGAACAAGCCAAACAGCCCGAGCGCGACGACAAGATAGTGGCTTTTGCAGAGCACGGCGCCCGGAGCGCCGAAGTTGCCCCAGCAGATGCCAACGCGGGCAATACCCCAGACTGCCGCGGCTGCGATCGCTGTCCCCGTCAATCCGTAGAGGTCCGATGACCGATACCTCGGATGCTTGGCAAGCCACGTTCCGCGCATCGTACCGGGCCGCCTTCGGGACGCCTGGTCGCGCTCTGGGTCGCGTGCGTTCGCATCCGCCTGGACGGGATCGAACGTGCCCGATGGCCGAAAGGCGATCCAGTAGCGCAGCACCAGCAAGGGCAGGCAGCCGACGCTTGCGGCCAGCTTCGCGATCCACGCCGCCGCGACGAGGCACGTAAACACCTTGCCGAGCCAATCGATGCCGATCCCGTGCGCGGCGAGCGCAGCCCAGATGAAACCATCGACCGCGACGCACGTCGCGACCAGCGCGAGCGGCGCCATGCCGAGCAAGAGCCAGCGCGGCGAAGGCGACGCCACGTTGCGCACGCCGGCCATCCAGGCGAAGGCGCGTGACGAGATGCGCGCAAGGAAGTAGCTCCAGCCAGCGACATAGACAAGATCCCAGAATGCCGACCAGCCCGGCTGTCCCGCTTGCTGCCATAGCAGGTGGCCCTCGTACGGTAGCCCGCCGCCCCGCAGGAGCCACAGCTGATCCACGGCGAAGTCGGCCGCCGTTCCCCATGCGAGCGCCCAGAAGTCGAAGAAGTCGTTCCAGGTGTCCGGATTTGCCCAGAGCTGGGGAGGCGCCAGTTGGTACGGGGCAAGCTGTGCCTCGGAGAGCAAGGCGTAGCCGGAACCGGACAGGCCGACGAGGGCTACCACGGCGGCGACCGCAAGCGGCCATCCGGCACGCCTAAGCTGCCATTCGCTGGTGATCCGGGCGCCGACCGGATTGTCCAGTGCCGGTGCGGCGACCATTTTCATGAAGACGTGCTGGTTGCCGTTCAGCTCGCGAGGCACCTCGACCTTCACATTGTCGACCCGGCGCACCACCATGCCTGCCAGTGCCCAGAACGGTGTGTCCCAGAGTGCATCGTGCCGGCGATAGCGTCTTGGTGCGAATGTCATCGGCGCCACCGGCAGGTGCTCGGCGAGTTCGTTGCACATCCAGTCCAGTGCGGCGTCCGACAGGCCGCACGTCCGTTCGGTATAGCTACCTCCGACATCGCAGTGCACGCCGGGGAACCAGCGCTGCTTGAAAGTGCGCTCCTGGTCGCTGATGTCCTCGGGTTCCTCGTACAGGCGCGGCAAGAACGCGTAACGGTGCTCGTCCAGCGAGAGTGCATGCCGCACGTTTCGGTACCGCTTGTCGCCGATGTTGGCAGACGCGGGGTTGCTTCGCGACAACGGGCCGGGCATCCCGACAGATTCGACCGTGTCCCAGACGCCGACCCAGTGGACCCATGCTTGCCGCCCGTCCTCGGTTGCGAACAACCTGCCGATTTCATCGGCGACGGCATATCGCCGAACGGGAGTTCGGTCTTTCGCGGGCGCGCCTGCTTCCGCGGCGGCCTTCCGGCTCTTGGACCACATGCGATGCAGCGCCTTGGTGATCCGAGTCAGGCGTGTGCCACCTTCGTCCGGCGCCGAGAAATACGTGTGGACGAGCGTGGGAATCAAGACCTCGTGCTCTTGTCGGATGATGCCGAACAGGTTGACCATGCCGGCCACGCATCGTGCCGTGAAAGCCCCTCGCGAAAAACCGAAGATGAAGATCCTGTCGTCGGGCCCTGTCCAGCTTCGCATCAGGAAAAGATAGGCGCTCGCGATGTTCTCGTAGACGCCCTTGCCCGATGCGAGGCCCGCCGCGCGGTTCAGCGCGCCCTGCAGCCATTCGACCGGCCCAGCGGGGGGCAGCGTGTCCGGCGTGCCGACGCCGGGGTCATAGTAGAAGAAACGTTCGACGTCCGGGGTCGGCGGCAGGGTGGCCTCGAGATGCCGGTACAGGCTGACGACATTCGTCTCCTCGGCGCCGCCGCGCAAGGTGTTGTTCGTACCATCGCAGAAAACGAACAACTCCCGCATGGAACGGTCTCCCCTTTGGCGCTCGCCTCGGGCGCGCCCATGTTGGACCCGGCCGGCTGCGGCACGCAGCAGGCAACACTGACCACACCATCCCGGATCGTTGGCGTTCTTTCTCGCGGCTCGAACGGCGCATCGGCACGGATTCCACGGTGCAGGCGCTTGGCGTCAGTGTCCCGGGCGCCTCTTGATACCGCAAATCTCGCGCGGTTCCAGGCGTTGTATCGACAGACACGGCCCTCTCTCTGCAAGGTCTATCGTAGGTGCGCTGTTTCGGAGCTGCAACATCATGTTAGGGATGCGCACGAAATGCGGGCTTGGCAGAAGCTGGCAATCCAAGCGAAATTCCGAGCGCTATCGTGGTCGTCGTAAAAGTGATCTCAACGACGCCTCACGCTTGATGCCACGCCGGATTTCACTGCCCTGGCGTGAGCTTGAGCGCCAATTGACTCGTGGCGGTCTTCGTCATCTTGAGGCCGAAGTTCGAGATCGGATCCGGCGTGCCGACCGAGCGAGTGAACGAAAGCGACAGCCCCTTCCGGAACCCCCAATTCACCGCGAATTCATTGAGGGCACCGAGGCCGTTGTTAACGATCTGACGATCAATGTGGAGCGTGACAATCGAGCATCCCGCTTTGATCCAGTCGATCTCGCTGCCGGTCACCCTTGAGAAGCATGCAGCGTTGGGAGGTTCATCGGCCGACGTTCCGAAGAGTCGGCTGAATGCCCAAAGCGGATACACGTAGAGATCGAGGCGTTCGAACGTGTAGGCCGAGCGGACTCCGGAGTCAGAAACCCCTGCCGTCCTGGCTTGAGCTTGCCCGCCTACGCTGACGGCACCATATGCGGGGGCACCGGTTCGCAGCGGGTACTTGCCATCGAGATCGCTTGCCAGAGCGAAGAAGTACGAGGTCGCCACGTTCGTCACGACATAGTTTGAATGGAGCGTTGGCAACAGGTTGTACTCGTCTCCGAACTTGGAGCGAACCTCGATCCACCGGGCTCGCGAGTCGGTCCAGAATAGAGGGGAGGCTCCGAGGATCTCCTTGTATCCAATTCCCGTACCGACCCACTTTGGGTTGTTGGGTTGAGCGTAGTTCTTGCTGGAGCTGAGATTGCCTCCGGCCCAGAAGAAACTCCGGCCCACATAGCCGTCGTCCTGACCTGTGCGGTCATCTTGGTGGTCTGTTTCCGTCTGCCCGATCGTGTATCGGAGCTCACCCTGGATCTTGGGACTCGTCGAGCCGGACTGGCTGGACGCACCGACTGAAAGCCCTTGCTGCGCGGCGATCAGCGAGGTGAGGTATGCAGGAAAGCGCCGCGGAACGTCGTCAACGTCTGGTGCGATTGCTCCGGAGTTGCCCTCTGCCTGAAAGCGTTCCCACGTGTGAGTCGTACTTCTTGAGCTCCAGGGAGCATAGATGACGTTGGGGTCAAGCTGCGATCTGAGTGCCGTCCAACCTTGGTTGCCTTCCGTGGGCGGCGAACAACCATCGAAAAGCGATACGGGCTTTGGGGCGGGAATGCCGAGCCGTTCCGCAGCCGCTGTCGCATAGACGTTGCCGTTCACGCTCTTCTCGATCTTCAGGACCGTCTGAATGAAATCGGCTTTGCAGGTCTTGATGGCTGCCGTCAGCAACGTCTCGGAGCCAGGAGGCGGCTCGAGGCGATCGTCAGCGGGGGCAGGGAACGCGCGATCAACAGGCAAGACGGGACAAAGAGAATCCGACCCAAAGTCGCCGGACACAAGGAGCGCATTCAGTCTCCGGAGCACGACAAGCTCGGCACCGTCGCTCCTCGGTTGTATCGCGTTGGGGGCGGCAGCCGATGGCCCGCTCGCAGCCACCGGAGCAACTGCTGCACCGACGGATGAGCTAGCATCCTTCGGTGTCGGAGGGCCGTACGCGAGCAACGCTTCGATCGCAAGGCGGGTATCGTCTGACACTTGCGTGCAAGGGATGCCTACGTTCGCCTTGTTCGACGTCGCCGCCTCGATGGCTGATGCAGGCGCCAGCAGGGCTGCGGTCAAGGCGACCAGGGCGACGATCGAACGAAGCGGCGCCCACAAGGCGTGGATCCTGTTCTGCCCATCTCCCATCGCGCGCTCCTCTCACAGGACGGTTCAGCCGCTTACGGACCCTCTTCAGGTAGGCTCGATGTCAATGGCAAGCGCCACCATGCAGCCGGACATGCGTCGGCAACGTGTGATGTGGCCACGACGTCTTGCGGCGATTGACGGGCGCAGCCACGGCCAGTGGCCGAAGTATGTTCTCGCACGGATGAGTTGCTCACCCCTAGCCAGGCGTGTCGGCTTTTGAGATCAATTTGCGTTCTTGCCGGCGAATGTTCGAGATGTGAGCTGTTCGTAGTGCCATTGGCGGTGCTGTCGGGAACTGCGTCCGCGCGAGCGCACGACTGCATTGCATGCATCCCCAAGGAACCGGCAAGCACGGCCCCCTTACGCCGAGCGCAGCGCCATCGCTGCCAGCGCCACGCACCCCATCGCCACCAGCAGCGTCCCATACAGCAGCGACGCTGCCTGCAACCCCACATGCCCCGCCAGCAACCCCGCGGCGAGCGCCGGCACGCTGAAGGCGAGGTAGCTCAGCACGTAGAACGTCGACATCAGGCCGGCGCGCTCGTGGGCCTCGGCCAGCGGTACCAGGGTGCGCAGCGTGCCGTTGAAGGCGGCGCCGAAGCCCAGGCCGGAGATGATCGAGCCGGCGAAGAACACGGCGATGGCGTGTGACTGCACGCCGGCCAGCGAGACGCTGACGCCGATCACCAGCGCCCAGGTGCCGGCGGTCAGTGCGAAGCGCGCGGCGCGGGTGCGCACGAGCAGCACCGCGACGGCACCGCTCAGCACGAGCGCAGCCACGACGCCGCCGCCCAGCAACGGCGAATGCCCGCCCGTGACGACCCGAGCGAGCGACGGGCCCAGCGACGAGTAGAAGCCGCCTAGCGCCCACTGCGCGGTGTTGACGGGCAGCACCCGCCACAGCGTCGGCCACGCACGCGCCGGCACGGCCAGCTGGGGCTTCATGGAGGCGAGCGCGCCGGCGCGTTTCGACACGGTCTCGGGCAGCCGGAACGCGGCCAGCGTCTGCAGCGCCAGGATCGCCAGCAGCACGTCGAACACGAGTCGCGTGGGGGCGGGCGCGAACTGCGCGAGCGCGCCGGTGCCGAGCGCGCCGAAGCCCATGCCCACCAGCGGCGACACGCTGTTGAGCAGCGAGCCGCGTTGGCGGTCGATGTCGAGGATGCCGGCGCTCAGCGCGCTGGTGGCGACGCCGGTGGCCGCGCCTTGTACGAGCCGCGCCACGACCAGCCATTCGACGGACGACGCGTGGCGAAACACGAGCAGTGACGCGAACTCGAGCATCATCGAACCGATGATCACCTCGCGCCGGCCGCGGTGGTCGGACAGGGCGCCGAACACGAGCAGCGCGGCCAGCAGCGCGAACGCGTAGCTGGCGAAGACGAGCGTCAACGTGAGCGCCGAGAAGCCCCAGGCCTCGCGGTACAGCGCGTAGAGGGGCGACGGCGCGGTGGAGGCCGCCAGGTACGTGACGAGGATCGACGCGTAGAGCCACAGTGCCGCCCCGCGGCTCAGGCGCGCGGGGTCGCGAAGGATCGCGGTGGCGGCGGTGGGTGTCATTCGACGGCTCCAGTCCAGCTAACGCAAAGTCTTTGCGTTTGTGCATTGTGCATCCCTTCGCTCGCTAACGCAAAGCCTTTGCTTTAAGATGGACGCATGACCCCGATCAACCGCGCCATCCCCCGTCCCGGCGGCCGCAGCGCCCGCGTCCAGGCGGCGGTGCACCAGGCCACCCTCGAGCTCTTGGGCCTTCACGGGCGAGCGGGGCTCACCGTGCCGCTGATCGCGGCGCGCGCCGGCGTCACGCCGTCCACCATCTACCGCCGCTGGGGCGAACTGGCCGACCTGCTGGCCGACGTGGCCGTCGAACGCATGCGCCCGGACGGCGACCCGGCCGACACCGGCAGCGTCGCCGGCGACCTGCAGGCCTGGGTGGAGCAGTATCGCGACGAGATGTCGTCGGAGGTCGGGCTGGGCATGATGCTGGACGTGCTCGCGGCCAAGGGCGGCACGCCCGTTCAAGGCCGGCTGCCGGTGCCATGCCAGTGCGCCGGGTTCACGGCGGCGCAGATCGAGACCATCGTCGGTCGGGGCATCGCCCGCGGCGACGCCGTGCCCGAGGTCGACACGGTGATGGACACCGTCGTCTCGCCCATCATCTACCGCGCGTTGTTCGGGCCGCCGACGATGCCGGCCGAGCGCGCGCAGGCACTCGTGGTGGCGTGCATGAAGACGGCGCGCAAGGTCCGGGTACCCGCCTAGCTCGCCCGCATCGCCAGCAAGGCCTGGAGCGTCGCCTCCGTCGCGTCGTCGTCCGGCCTTGACCGGTGCGCGATGCCCAGTGCCCGCGACAGCGCCGGCCTCAACGGCCGCATGCTGATGCGACCGTCCGGCGGCGGCGCGCCCGCCTCGTGCGGCAGCAGCGCGGCGCCGTAGCCCGCGGCCACGAGGCTCTTCATCGCGTCGTTGTAGTTCAGCTCGATGCGCGCCTGCGGCCGCTCGCCGCCCGCGGCGAACCATTCGGCGGTCTGGCGCGAAAGCCGGGTGCCGCGATCGTTGGCGATCAGCGGGCGCGCGGCCAGCCAGGCCGGCGTCACGTGCCGCGGCGGTTCCCAGGCCGCCGGGATGAACGCCAGCACCGGATCGCGGCGCCAGGCCTGCACGCGCAGGCCGCGCAGCGCCGGCTGCGGCAGCGCCACGATGCCGATGTCCAGGCTGCCCGCGGCCAGCCGGGCCAGGGCCTCCTCGCTGGTCAGCACCGCCACCTGCACGTCGATCTCCGGATGCTGCGCCGCCAGGGCTTCCAGCGCCTGCGGCAACAGGTGCGCCAGCGCGCCGGTGGAGGCGCCCAGGCGCACGCGCCCGCCGCGTGCGTCGACCTGGCGTTGCACGGTCTGCAGCAGGTCGTCGGCCTCGGCCAGCAGCCGTCGCGCCTTGTCGATCAGCAGGCTGCCGGCCGACGTGGCCGTGACCCCGGCCGGTGCGCGGTGCAGCAGACGCGCACCCAGGCGGCCCTCGAGCTGCGCCACGTGCAGCGTCACCGTGGGCGGCGCCAGGTGCAACGCCTTGGCGGCCGCGGCGAAGGAGCCGAGGTCGGCCACCGCGAGCAGCGTGCGCAGGCGGTCGAGGTTGAGTTCGCGCATGGTTGCCGATTCAGGAATTCTGAATCGATAGTTTGACAGATTCAACTGGCCCGCATGAAAGGACGGATGCACCATGCGCTTCGAACCCCACCCGGAGCCACGCATGACCCCTCTCGTCTTCATCGACGGCGACCAAGGCACCACCGGCCTGCAGGTGCGCCAATGGCTGGACGGGCGCACCGACCTGCGCCTGCTGCAGCTGCCGTCCGGGCAGCGCAAGAGTGCCGCCCACCGCGCCGAGGCCCTGAACGACTGCGACGTCGCGCTGCTGTGCCTGCCCGACGACGCCGCGCGCGAGGCCGTGGCGCTGGTGCGTCGGCCCGGCGTGCGCGTGATCGACGCCAGCTCGGCGCACCGCACCGCGCCGGGCTGGGTCTACGGCCTGCCGGAACTCGAGTTCGCGCAGCCCGCGCGCATCGCGGCGGCCGAGCGCGTCAGCAATCCCGGCTGCTATCCCACGGGCGCGGTGTCGCTGCTCAGGCCCTTGATCGCCGCGGGCCTGCTGCCGGCCGACTACCCGCTGGCCATCCATGCGGTATCGGGCTATTCCGGACGCGGCCGCGCGGGCCTCGACGATCACGAAGGTGCGGCTGCCGCCGACGCGATGCCGTTCCAGGTCTATGGCCTGGGCCTGAAGCACAAGCACGTGCCCGAGATCCGGCAGCATGCCGGCCTGGCGCACGCACCGGTGTTCGTGCCGGCCTATGGCCACTATCGGCAGGGCATCGTGCTCACGATCGCGCTCCACCTGCGCCTGCTGCCCGCGGGCGTGACGGCCGCGCGCCTGCACGCCGCGCTCGAGGCGCGCTACGCGGGGCAACGCTTCGTCGAGGTGCAGCCGCTGGTGGACGACGCCGACGCGCTGCGGCTCGATCCGCGGGCGCTCAACGGCAGCAACCGGTTGCGGCTGTCGGTGTTCGCGCAGGAGCGCGCGGGCCAGGTGCTGCTGGCCGCGGTGTTCGACAACCTGGGCAAGGGCGCCGCGGGCGCGGCGGTGCAGAACCTCGACCTGATGCTGGGCGTGCCGGCAGGTCAGCCTGCCGACGCGCGCTCGCTGCGCCGGTAACGCCCCGGCGTCATGCCCGCGTGCCGCGCGAACGCACGGCTGAAGGCCGCCTCCGACTGGTAGCCCACGGACTCGCCCACGCTGGCGGCGTCCTGGTCGCCTTGCGCCAGCAGGCGCGACGCGAGTTCCATGCGCAGCGCGGTGAGCAGCGCCAGCGGCGCCACGCCCGCGTGCTGCGCGAACAGGCGCGCGAAGGCGGCGCGCGAGAGGTGGCAGCGGGCGGCCAGTGTCTCCACGGTCCACGGCCGCCCGGGCGAGTCGAGCATGGCCGACAGCGCCGGCGCGAGGCGTGAGCAGGCCATCGCGCCCAGCACGCCGCGCTGCGCCGGCTGCGTCTCCAGGTGGGCGCGCACGGCCAGCGTGAACACGGCGCCCGAGAGCTCGGCCACGATGGCCGCGGCGCCGAGCCCCTGGTGCTCGATCTCGTGGGCCATCATCCTCAGCAGGCCCTGCAGCCAGCCGAACTCGGGACGCTGCGCGAACTCCACCACCAGGCAATCGGGCAGGGCCTCCAGCAGCGCGCTGCGGCGGCGTCCACGGAACTCGAACTCGCCGCACAGGATCTCGATCTCGGCCCGGGCCGGATCGCGCACGTTGGTCTTCAGGTCGACGAGCGCGCCCGCCTGCGTGCGGATGCGCGCCCCCGCGCGGGGCGCCTGCGACGGGCGCGCGCGCAGCGTGTGCGGACTGCCACGCGGCAGCACCAGCAACGTGCCGGGCTGCAGGGCGATCGTGCGGCCGCTCCCGGGCAGCGCGAGTTCGCACTCGCCCCGCAGCACCACGTGGAACGGCGCGCGCCACGGCCCGACCGGCTCATGCGGGGCCGAGAAGGCCGCGCCGAACAGGCAGCGCAACTCCATGCGGCCGCGTGGGTCGAGCAGCGTGACGACGTGGCTCAGGGCGTCCAAGGGAGACTATCGAGCAAGTTATGTGGACGGAATGGTATTCAAAATCTCGATTCTGGCGCGGAGAATCGATTCCGGCTATCCCTCTTCGGCCTGGAGAACCCGCCATGTCCACCATCCGCACCCCCGTCCCGCTCTCGTTCTTCGGCATTCCCGTCGGCCTGCTGGCGCTCGCCAACACGTGGCACGTGGGCGCGCGGTTGTGGCACCTGCCGGCCGACGTGGCGACGGCGCTGTCGCTGGCCGGGCTCGCCACCTGGATCGTGCTGCTGGCGCTCTACGCGCACAAATGGCTGTCCCGGCGCGCCGAGGCGGTGGCGGAACTGCAGCATCCGTTGCAAGCGTCGTTCGCGGCGCTGCTGCCCGTGGCCAGCATGCTGGCCGCGGCGGCGCTGAGCCCGTTGGCGCGCGAATTCGCGCAAGGGCTCTTCGTCGTGGCGCTCGTGCTGCAGCTGGCGGTGGGCCTGTGGCTCAACGGGCGCATGTGGATGGGCGGGCGCCCGCCCGAACTCGTCACGCCCGCGGCCTACCTGCCCAGCGTCGCGCAGAGCTTCGTCGCCGCGACGGTGTCGGCCGGGTTCGGCTGGAACGAACTGGGCCTGCTGTTCTTCGGTGTCGGACTGTTCGCCTGGCTGGCCACGGAATCCATCATCCTGCAGCGCGCCTCCGTGGGCACCGAGCTGCCCGCGCCGCTGCGGCCGCTGCTGGGCATCCAGCTCGCGCCGGCAGTGGTGGGCGGCGGCGGCTGGATGGCACTGACCGCCGGCGTGCCGGACGTGTTCGCGTATTTGTTGCTGGGCTACGGGATCTACCAGGCCTTGCTGCTGCTGCGCCTGTTGCCGTGGATCCGCCACCAGGCGTTCGTGCCGGGCTACTGGGCGTTCAGTTTCGGCACTGCGGCGCTGCCGGCACTGGCGATGCGGATGGTCGACCGCGGCGCGACGGGCCTGGTGGCCGACCTGGCCCCGGCGCTGTTCGTGGCCGCGAACGGGGTGTTCGCGTTTCTGATCGTGCGGACGCTGGTGCTGCTGGGGCAGGGCAGGCTGATGCCCGTCGTGGCGCCGCAGGCGGCTCGTTGAACGCCTTGCGCGTTCCTGAAAATTCGCCGGGGGCGACCGTCGATGCGGTCGCCCCCGGCGCGTGGTCAGCGTGCTGTCGTCGCGATCAATGCGCCGCCGGCTGGAACGCCGGATCACCCATCTGCCACAGCGCGAACGACCACAGGTCGGCGGTGAGGTTCTCGCGCTGCGAGGTGCTCGAGCCCATGCCGTGGCCGGCGTCGTAGTCCACCCGCAGCAGCGCGGGCTTGCCGCTGGACGTGGCGGCCTGCACGCGGGCGGCCATCTTGGTCATCTGCCACGGCGAGACGCGCGGGTCGTTGGCGCCGGTGGTGAAGAGCACGGCGGGGTAGGGCGTGCCGTCGCGCACGTGCACGTAGGCGCCCATCTGGTAGAGGCCGTGGAAGCCGGCCTCGTCCTTCGCGGAGCCGAACTCGCTGATGTTGGGCGGGCCGTTGGGCTCGGTCTCGGCGCGCAGGGTGTCGGACATGCCCACCTGGTCCAGGATCACGCCGAACAGTTCCGGACGTCGCGTCAGCGCGCCACCCACCGTGATGCCACCCGCGCTGCCGCCCTCGCCGGCGAGGCGGGCGGACGTCGTGTACTTGTGGTCGATCAGGTACTGGCCGCAGGCGATGAAGTCCTGCACGGTGTTGAGCTTGGTGAGCATGAAGCCGGCCTGGTGCCAGCCCTCGCCGTACTCGCCGCCGCCGCGCAGGTGGCCGGTGGCGATCACTCCGCCGCGTTCCAGCCAGGCCAGTTGCGTCGCCGAGAAGCGCGGTTCCAGCGAGATGCCGTAGCTGCCGTAGCCCTCGAGGATCGTGGGATGGCTGCCGTCGGCCACCATGTCCTTGCGGTGGATGATGGACAGCGGGATGCGCGTGCCGTCGTCGCCGGTGGCGAACACTTCCTCGGCCACGAAGGCGGACGTGTCGATGGACGACGGCGGGTTCAGGCCGGTGTCGACCGACTTCGCGTGCGCCGGGTCATAGCTGAGCGTCTGCGCGGACTGCAGCCAGCCGCGGATGGTGTACAGCGCGCCGGCCTGGCTCGCGTCGGTGACGAGTTCGCTCACGTTGCCTTCGAACGGCGTGGCCACGTCGTCGCTGTGCTTGCCGTCGAACGACACGCGGTGCAGGTGCGACACCGCGCCGTCGCGCACGCGGGTGTACAGGCCGTCCTTGGCGATCTCGACGTCGGTCAGCACGCCCGGGCCTTCCGGCAGCACGACGGTGGCCTTGGCCAGGTCGGGATGCGCGAGCGGCAGCGACAGCAGGCGGAAGTGCGGTGCGCCCTTCTGCGACATGAAATACAGCGTCTGGCCGCGCAGGAAGTAGGTGGTGACGCCGTCGCTCACGTCGGCGATCTTCTTCCAGGGCGTGGCCGCGCCCTTGACCTGGGCCAGCGGCGCGACGTAGATCGTGGACGGGTTGTCGTCGTCGTTGTGGTTGGCGACGGCCAGCACGTACGGCGAATCGGGTGCGGTCACGAGCCAGGTGCTCTGGCCTTCCGGCACGTCCAGGCCCGGCGCCACGCCGCGGCCGAACACCACGGTGTCGGCATCGCCGTCGGCGTTCCTGCCCAGCACGTGCAGGTAGGTGCGCGCGTTGTACAGCGTCTCGTTGGCGGGCGTGCTGGGTCCCGGCTTGATGTAGCGCAGGTAGAAGAACGACTTGTTGTCGGCGCGCCAGGCCACGCGGCTGTTGGACGCGCGGTCGATGGACTCGGACTGCACGGCGCCGGTGGCCACGTCCATCACGTGCAGCACGCTGTTTTCCGAGCCGCCCGTCGACAGGCCGTAGGCCAGGCGCTTGCCGTCCCACGAGGGCATGAAGAAGTCGAGCGCGTAGTGGGTGGATGAGCCCTTGCCCATCTCGCCCGGATCGACCAGCAGGTGCTCCACGCCGTTCTCGCCGTCGCGGTAGTACAGCTTGGGCAGCGGGGCGCCCGGCTGCACCACCTCGTAGAACAGGCGCTGGCCACGGCGCACGAAGCCGCCGCGACGCAGGTCGGTGTTGGAGAGCGCGTGGATGCGCTCGAGCAGCGCCTTGCGGCCGGGCAGCACGTCGAGCTGGCCGCGCGTGTAGTCGGCCTGCGCCTTCATCCAGGTGGTGATCTCGGGATTGGCGAGATCTTCCATGTAGCGGTAGTTGTCGACCACCGCGGTGCCGAAGTAGGTGTCCGTGACGGGGTGGACCGGCGCGACCGGCTGGCCCGGCGCGGCCGCGAGCGCGTGGGCGAGGAAGCCGAAGCCGAGCGCGAGGCCGGCGAGCAGGGGACGCGGCTTGTGGTTGATTCGCATGGCGAGATGAGTTTGGAGATTTGAAGCGCGCGAGTTTACGTGCGCCGCGAATGCCCCGGATCGCGGGTTTGCCTTCGGCGGGTTAGCCATCGAATGGACCCTGCTTTCGGGGAGATTCGCGCCGGCGTGGCCGGGAAGGCCGAAAATGGCGGCGCGGCGCGGCGCGCCGGCAAAATGCCGTAAACGGCGCGCCTCGCCGGATCGCACTCCAAGGTATCTTTCCCCCATGACCGCAAGCAGCTTCTTCTGGCACGACTACGAGACCTTCGGCCGCGTGCCGCGGCGCGACCGCCCGGCGCAGTTCGCCGGCATCCGCACCGATGCCCAGCTCAACGAGGTGGGCCAGCCGGTCATGCACTACTGCAAGCCGTCGCCCGATTCGCTGCCCGACCCCGAGTCGTGCCTGCTCACCGGCATCGTGCCGCAGACCTGCCTGGCGCAGGGCCTGCCCGAGCACGCCTTCGCGGCCGCGATCGAAGGCGCGCTGGCGCAGCCGGGCACCATCGGCGTGGGCTACAACACCATCCGCTTCGACGACGAGGTCACGCGCCACCTGTTCTGGCGCAACCTGATCGACCCGTACGCGCGCGAGTGGCAGAACGAATGCGGTCGCTGGGACCTGCTCGACGTCGTGCGCGCCACCTGGGCGCTGCGGCCCGAGGGCATCGAATGGCCCAGGCACGAAGACGGCCGGCCGTCGTTCAAGCTGGAGCACCTCACCCGCGCCAACGGCATCGCGCACGAGGCGGCCCATGACGCGCTGTCCGACGTGCGCGCCACCATCGCGCTGGCCCGGCTGATCCGCGACCGCCAGCCGCGGCTGTGGGAGTTCTGCCTGAAGCTGCGCCGCAAGGAGGCCGTGTGGGCCGAAGTGGGCGCCAACCGGCCGTTCCTGCACATCTCCGGCATGTTCGGCGTGGAGAACGGCTGCATGGCCATCGTCTATCCGCTGGCGCAGCATCCCACCAACAAGAACGAACTGCTGGTGTGGGACCTGGCGCACGACCCGCAGGAACTCGCCGGCCTGAGCGCCGAGACGCTGCGCCAGCGCCTGTTCACGCGCAGCGCCGACCTGCCCGAGGGCGTCACGCGGCTGCCGGTCAAGAGCATCCACGCCAACAAGTCCCCCATTGTCGTGGGCAACCTGAAGACGCTGTCGCCCGAGACCGTCGCGCGCCACTCGATCGACGTCGAGCGCGCGCTGCGCCACGCCCGGGCCGCGCCGGCCGTCGCCACGCTGATGCAGGGCGCCTGGCGCGAGGTCTACGCACGACCGGCGCCCACGTCGGCCGCCGACGTCGACGAAGACCTGTACGGCGGCTTCGTGGGCAACGACGACCGCCGCAAGCTGGAGCGACTGCGTCGCCTGCCGGGCGAGCAACTGGCCGGCCAGCGCGTGGTGTTCGACGATCCGCGGCTGGAGGAGATCCTGTTCCGCTACCGCGCGCGCAACTTCGCCGATACGCTCAGCGCGCAGGAGAACGAGCGCTGGGTCGACCATTGCAGCGCCCGGCTGCACGAGGGCGTCGGCGGCTCCACCACGCTGGCGGCCTTCTTCGAGCGCATCGACCAGCTCAACGAGGAGGCCGACGAGCGCGGCCAGGCCATCCTGGGCGCACTGTACGACTATGCCGAGCAGATCGCGCCGCCGTTGCGGGAGGGCGCGTGAGCGCCATCGCGGTTTTCAAGCGCGAGGGGGCATGACGCGGGTCGCGGTGGTCGGCGCCGGAGCCGTCGGGTGCTACTACGGCGGCATGCTGGCGCGGGCCGGCGCGCCGGTGACGTTGATCGGTCGGCCAGCACACGTCGATGCCATGAAGCGCGACGGTTTGCGCATCACCACTGCGGCGTTCGACGAGCATGTGCGCGTGGAATCCAGTACCGACATCGCGGCCGTTGCCGGCGCCGGCCTGGTGCTGGTGTGCGTGAAGTCCACCGACACGGAATCCACGGCCATGGAACTGGCCGCACACCTGACGCCGGACGCCGTCGTGCTGAGCCTGCAGAACGGCGTCGACAACGCGCCGCGCATGCAGGCGGTGCTGGGCCGCCCGGTGGCGCCGGCCGTGGTCTACGTGGCGACCGAGATGGACGGGCCTGGCCATGTCCGGCACAACGGCCGCGGCGAACTTGTCATTGCGTCGGACATTCACACGGGCCTCGATTCGGCCGCCATCGTCGCGCTGTTCGCGCGCGCCGGCGTGCCGGTGGAACTGTCGGACAACGTCGTCGGCGCGCTGTGGGGCAAGCTGCTGCTCAACTGCGGCTACAACGCGATCTCGGCCATCACCGACATCCCGTACGGTCGCATGGTGGCGCTGCCGGGCCTCGCGCGGACGGTGCACGATGCGGTCGTCGAATGCCTGGCCGTGGCGGCCGCGCTGGAGGTCGTCATTCCCGGCGACGCATGGGCGTCGGTGGAGCGCATCGCCACGTCCATGCCGGGCCAGGTGTCGTCCACCTGCCAGGACCTGCGCCGCGGCAAGCCCACCGAGATCGACCACCTGAACGGCTACATCGTGCGCGAGGGCGAGCGGCTGGGCGTGGCCACGCCGCTCAACCGGGCGTTGTGGGCGTTGGTGAAGGCGCTGGAATCCAGGACGGTTGCCTGAGGCCGTGCGAGGGCTCGGCGACCGGCCACCACTGCACGATCCCCCACGCGAACTCGGGCAACAGGAACAACCACAGCAGCGGCTGGTGCGTGATGGCCAGGGCCCACGCCATCCACGTCGAGAACAGGAAGCGCGCGCCGCCGTCGTAGCGGCCCAGCCGCCGCTCCGGCGTCGCGATCCGCAGCGCCGACCACGCCAGGACGATGCTGCCCATCAGGCAGGCCACGAGGGTCGCGTAGACCTCGAAGGGCGGCAGGGCGGTGCCGCCGAGGCGCACGTCGAGGGCGGAGAGCTGGCGCCAGTTCCAGGCGAACGTCCAGGGCGTGGCGAAGGGGGCGGTGACCACCAGGTCGTAGATCGCGCTGGCGCGCACGACGTGGCGGAAGGTGGCGGGGGAGAAGCGGGGCATGGGCAGGTCTCTCGATGCGAGGCCGCCATCGTCGCCCCTGGAGTACGCTCCAAGGTCAAGCTCGGGATGGCGTTTTTCCCAAGGCGACCCCGGCAGCAATGCCGAACTACCCCTACTTCCCAATCCGCATGCGAATCGGACAACTTGCCGAGGCCAGCGGTCTCAGCCGCGACGCCCTGCGCTTCTACGAGCGGCGCGGCCTGCTCACGTCGCGGCGCGTCAGCAACGGCTACCGCATCTACCCTGCCGAGGCCGCGCAGTGGTTGCGCTACGTCCGCACGGCGCAGTCGCTGGGCTTCACGCTGGCGGAGATCGAGGCCGACCTGCCGCTCGCGACCGACGGCGCCGCGTCGCCCGAGGCCTTGCGCGATGCGCTGCAGCGCAAACTCGAGGACGTCACGCGGCGGGTGGAGGGTCTGAGCGCCTTGCGCGACGAGCTCGCGCGGCGGCTCGAAGAGACGATGGCGGCGTGTCCGCTACGGCCCGGACCGGCTTAGCGCAGGCTGGGCGCCAGTCGCTGCCCCGGATCCTGCGGCGGCGGTTGCGCCGGCGTCACCGGCCGGGTCGCCCCGGGGGGCGGCGGTGGCACCGGCTGCAGCAGGATCGCGTTGGGGCTCGTCGGCTGCAGCACGGTGCCCGCGCTGCCCTCGGGTTCCGACGCCGCCTCGCGGGGCGATCCGGCCACCTGCACCGACGGCGGGTTGCCCGGCTCCATGCCCAGGTACGAGATCCAGCCGCCGCCGACGAACTCGTCGTAGAGCCAGTCGCCCTGCACCTGCTGGACGCCGGGGGGCGGCTGCAGCATCGTCACCGGCTCGTTCTTCAAGGCCTGGCGCATGTAGTCGATCCAGATCGGCAGCGCCAGCGTGGCGCCGAACTCGCGCGCGCCCAGGCTGGTGTTGTCGTCGCGGCCCATCCAGACCACGGTCGTCACCTTGGGCTGGAAGCCGGCGAACCAGGTGTCGACGGCGTCGTTGGTGGTGCCGGTCTTGCCGTAGACGTCGGTGCGCTTGAGCGTGGCCTGGGCCTTCGCGGCGGTACCCGAGCGCGTGACCTCGTTGAGCAGGCTGGCCATCACGAAGGCGTTGCGCGCCGGGATGATGCGCGTGTCCTCGCTCGGCGCGTCCGGAAGCTTCGGCGCCTCGAACAGCACCTTGCCCTGGGCGTCGGTGATCTTCTCGATGAAGCGCGGCATGACGCCGTAGCCGCCGTTGGCGAAGGCCGCGTAGGCGCGCGCCATCTGCATGGGCGTGACGCTGCCGGCACCAAGCGCCAGCGTGAGGTTGTCGGGCTGCTTGCTGGCGTCGAGGCCGAACTGGCCGACCCAGTTGCGGACGGTCTCGGTGCCCAGGTTCTGCACCACGCGGATGCTGACCAGGTTCTTCGACTTCGCGAGCGCCTCGCGCAGCGTGATCGGGCCCATCAGGGGCTCGTCGTCGTCGTGCGGATCCCAGTGCTTGCCGCCGGTGAGCGCGTCGTCGATGCTGATCGGCGCGTCCATGACCTGCGTCTGGGGCTGGATGCCGTGCTCCAGCGCCGCGGAGTAGATGAAGGTCTTGAAGCTGGAGCCGGGCTGGCGCCACGCGCTGGTGACGTGGTTGAACTGGCTGTGCGAGAAGTCGAAGCCGCCCACCAGCGCGCGCACCTGGCCCGTGGCCGAATCGAGCGACACCAGCGCGCCCTGCACGTCGGGCCATTGCGTGACGCGCCACTCGCTCTTGTAGCCGTTGTCGCCGTTGGTGCGCATCACGCGGATGATGGCGCCGCGTTCGATGGCGAGGTCCTCGGCCGCCTTGGGCTTGAGCGCGGCCTGCACGCCGCGCAGCGCGTCGCCGCCGAGGTGCAGCGTCTCGCCGCTGGCCAGGATCGCGACGACCTCCTTGGGGCTCGCGTGCGTGACCACGGCCACCCGCAGGTCGTCGTCGTCGGGATGGTCGTGCAGCGCGGTGGCGGCGGCGCTGTCGATGTCGGCATCCGTGTCGGGCAGGTCTTCGTTGTCCTCCGGGCCGCGGTAGGCCTGGCGGCGATCGAAGTCGATCACGCCCTTGCGCACGGCGGCCTGCGCGGCGGCCTGGTCGGCGGAGACCAGCGACGTCGTCACCTTCAGGCCCTGCGAGTACGCCGCCTCGCCGAAGCGCTGCACGACCTGCTGGCGCACCATCTCGGCCAGGAATTCGGCGCTGACCGCCGGCACCCAGTGGCCGGTGATCTTCAGTGGCTGCTTCTTCGCGGCCTCGTACTGCGTGTCGTCGAGCACGCCCGTCTCGTGCATGCGCAGCAGCACCACCATCTGGCGCGCCTTGGCCTTCTCGAAATGATCGGCCGGATCGGCGCCGCTGGGGTTCTTGGGCAGGCCGGCCAGCATCGCGGCCTCGGCCGGCGTGAGCAGTTTCGACGGCTTGCCGAAGTAGGTGAGCGAGGCCGCCTCGAAGCCGTACGCGTGCTGTCCCAGGTAGATCTGGTTCATGTACAGCTCGAGGATCTGGTCCTTCGTCAGCGCGCGCTCGATCTTCAGCGCCAGCAGGGCCTCGGCGAACTTGCGCGACAGCGTCTGCTTGCGGCTCAGGAAGAAGTTGCGCGCCACCTGCTGCGTGATCGTGGACGCGCCTTCGTGCTTGTGGCGGAACACGTTGGCGAAGAGCGCCCGCACGATGCCCTTCACGCTGACGCCGCTGTGGTTGCGGAAGTCGGCGTCCTCGGTGGCGATCAGCGCGTCCTTGAGCACCGGCGGGAATTCGCCCACCGGCATGAAGCGGCGGCGCTCGGGGCCGAACTGCGCGAGCTCGCTGCCTTCGCGCGTGACGATCTCCAGCGGCTGGCGCGGCTGGTAGTGGGTGATCTCGTCGAGCTCGGGCAACTGCTCGGAGACGACGACGATGGAGACGATCAACGCGACCAGGAACGCGCAGGCGACGAACCCGCTGACCCAGGCGATGATGACCCACTGTTCGCGGGAAGGCTTCTTGAGCACGGTGCAGGCCGCCGCGGCGGCAAAGCAGACAAGACGCCGACTTTAAGCGACGGCAGCGGCCGGGCTGTGTCCAGGCGTGCCGCACGGCCGGGTGGCGTGAAAAGTATCGTGCCGTGCGCCCGCGGGATGCGCCGGTCGCGCCGATCGCTCAGTCGCGTACGAGCTGCTCCGTCAGCTCCTTGCTCGCCTGCATCAACCGGTTGCCCAGCATCGCGCCGCGCGCCGGCCCCAGCCGCGAGCGCAACGCCGCGATGCTGATCGAGGCCACCGGCGCCTGGTTGGCGTCGTAGACCACCACGCCGATGGCCCAGCTGTCCTCGAACACCATGCCCGGCTGCAGGCAGAACCCGCGCTCGCGCGTGTCGCGCACCAGCGACAGGACGGCCGGGTCGGTGCAGCGCGGGAACTTCTCGGCGCGCAGCGCGGCGTTGCGCGCCAGCACGTCGGCCACGGTCTCGTCGGGCAGCGCCGCCAGGATGGCGCAGCTGCCGGCGCCCACGCCGAGCGGCCAGCGGTCGCCCGGCTTGATCAGCTGGTTGCGGATCGGGAAGTCGCCCTCGTCGCGCGACAGGCAGATGCTCTCATGGCCGTGCAGCACCGTGAAGAACACGGTGTCGCCCGACTCCGCGGCCAGCGCGCGCAGCATCGGCGCGGCCTGGCGCTGCAGCTCGTAGCTGGGCTCGGCCGCCAGGCCCACCGCGAACGCCTCCGGGCCCAGCCGGTAGCGGCCCGCGGCGCGGTCGTGCAGCACGAAACCTTCGTCCACCAACGTGCGCGTGAGGCGGATCGCGGTGGTCTTGTTCAAGCCCAGCCGATGGCCGATCTCACCCATGCGCAGCCCGCCCGGGCCCACGCGGGTGAGCAGGCGCAGCACGGCGAGGCCGCGGCGCAGCGTCTGCGCCCCGGCGGTCTCGGCGCGCTCGGGCTCGGGCGTGGGCGCGTCCGGGCCGGCCGCCGGCTCGACCAGGCGCAGCAGGGGCCGCGGCCTCATTTCGCCGTGGCCGCCGATGCGTTGCGGCGCAGCGTGGGCAGGCCCACGCCGGCGGCGTCGAAGCCACCGTCCACGGCGAGGAACTGGCCGTTGATGAAGCTCGCGTCGTCGCTGCACAGGAAGCCCACCGTGTTGGCCATCTCCTCGGGCGTCCCGTAGCGGCCCTGCGGGATCGCGTCCTGGTAGTCGGAGCGGATCGCCACGCTGTGCACGAGCTTGGCCATCTCGGTCTCCACCGGGCCGGGGCAGATCGCGTTGACGCGGATGCCCGCGTCGCCGAGCTCCACCGCGAGCTGCTTGGTGAGGTGCAGCAGCGCGGCCTTGCTGGTGCCGTAGGCCACGCGCAGGGTGCTCGCGCGCAGGCCCGATATCGAGGCGATGTTGACGATGGCGCCGCCGCCGGCCTTCAGCATCTCGGGCACGCAGGCCTGCGTGCACAGGAAGGCGCCGTTGAGGTTGGTGTCGAGGACGTCCTGGAATTCGGCATAGCTCGTCTGCATCACCGGCTTGAACACGGCGATGCCGGCGTTGTTGACCAGCTTGTCGATGCGGCCGAACTTCGCCACCACCTGCGCGACGGCAGCGGCCACCTGCGCGGGGTCGCGCACGTCGGCGTGCACGGCCAGCACGGCGGCGGGGCGGTCGAACGCGGCGGCGCTGCGCTGCAGGGTCGCGTCGTCGATGTCCAGCAAGGCGATGCGATGGCCGCGTGCCAGGAACCATTGGCCGATGGCCAGGCCGATGCCGCGCGCGCCTCCGGTGACGATGGCGACGGGGGCGTTGGGGGAAGTGGACGTGGTCAAGTCTGTCTCCTGGAAATTGAATGGATGTCAGGCGGCTTCGGGCAGCCACTCTTCGAGCGTCACCTCGAACGTGACGCACACGGGATTGGCGCCGGCCACGAACGGGCCGCCATGCACGTGGCCCTCGGTGTCGGCGACGATGCCGGTGATGGCCGCGCGCAGCGAGCCGTCGACCTGCGTGCGCACCTCGCCGGCCAGGCTCACGATCTCCACGGCCGGGCCGCGCACCTGGCGCGTGCTGCCGTCGGGCGCGAGAAAGCAGGCGTCGACCAGGCTGCCAAGGGCGCCGCGCACGAACGCATGGGCAAAGCCTTCGGCCACGCACAGCTTCTCGATGCTCAGCACCAGGTCTTCGTTGGGCGCGACGCGCGCGTACGCGACGCGGCCCATCGCGCCGGTCTCCACCCGCGTGACTTCAGACAGCATGGCTCGCCTCCTCGACCGCGAAGGGCCGCATCAGCGGCATGTGGGTTTCCACGTCCTGCGTGATGCGCAGCTCGATGCCGTCCAGCGAGGTGGCCAGCACGGGGATCGGGTCGCCGGCGACGGTGCTGCGGTCCACCACGATGTGGCCGCCGCGCACGCGGCCGTCGTCGCACACGAAGGTGCCGTGGCAGTGCACGACGGGCTCGCCGCGCGCCGACCTGCCCAGCGTCGCGTTGCCGAAGATCAGCGTGGCGGCGCCGGCATCGATGGGGCGCGTGTAGTTGGCCACGCGCTCGCCGCTGGGGTCGGGCGGGGCCACGCAGTAGAGCAGGCACGAGAGGCGGCCGCCCAGCAGCGTCATCGAGGCTGACTGCACACCGAGGCGGAGCAGCGGCTCGATGATGGCGTCCTGCAGCGAGCGGCCGGGTTCCAGCCCGAGGCGGAAATGGCGGCCGAGGTTCGCATGCCGACGCTCGATGCGGATCGGGCCGACGGGGCCCGGGTGCACGAGCGTTCGGGGGCGCGGCAGCGCAAGCAAGGGGGTGAAATCGGTCATCGTTGTCTCCTGGCGCGCTCGTGGCGCGTCTCGTTCCGATTGGCGTCCGGGTCTGGACGATTCGGCATGGGCTCAGTCTAGAAAATGACTTCCATTCACGGAAGTTTGCAATTCCTATCGATTGATCCAGAATCCAGATCGATGGAAATGCGTCATCTCCGCTGCCTGGTGGCCGTCGCCGAAGAGCTGCACTTCGGGCGGGCCGCGGCGCGCCTGAACCTCTCGCAGCCGCCGGTGAGCCTGGCCATCAAGGAGCTGGAGGCCGAACTGGGCGTGACCCTGTTCGAACGCAGCTCGCGCCGCATCGCGATCACGCGCGAGGGCGAGGAGGCGCTGCACGACGCGCGCGCCGTGCTGGCCCGCGCCGAGCTGCTCAAGCGGCGCGCGCACGATTCGTCGCTGGGCCAGACCGGTGCGCTGGCGATCGGCTTCATCAGCCTGGCGGCCTACTCTTTCCTGCCCGAGGCGCTGCGCCGCTTCCTGGCCGACTTCCCCAAGGTGAAGCTTGCGCTGCACGAGTCGACCACCGACCAGATGCTCGCCGAGCTCGAGATCGGCGCGCTGGACGTCGGGCTGATCTTCGCGTCGCCGGGCATGTCGCCCACGCTGGCCTACCGGCCCACGCAGCGCGAGGCGCTGATCGTGGCACTGCCCGAGAACCATCCGCAGGCCAAGGCCTCGCAGGTCGCGCTGGAGAAGCTCGCGCACGAGCGCTTCCTCGGCTTCGAGCGCCACTACGGCCCGATGATCTTCGACGCGATGGTGGCCACCTGCATGCGCCACGGCTTCAGCCCGGAGCTGTTCCCGGCGCGCCAGATGCACACCATCGTGAGCCTCGTCTCGGGCGGCATCGGCGTGGCGCTGGTGCCGGCCTCGGTGAAGGCGTTGCACCGCGAGGGCGTCGTCTACCGGCCCATCAAGGGCGAACGCACGCTGGTGGAGACAGGCGCCGCGTGGCGCAAGGCCGACGATTCGGCGCTGGTGCAGGCGTTCGTCGGGTACCTGCCCAGGGGGGCTGGCTACGGCCCGGTGAAGACGATCGCAGCGAGACTCCCCAGTAGTCGAAGTCGAAATTGATGGAACGCAATGTTCGCCAACAGACATACCGCGCCCGTTCTTGCGCGCAGGATGGAGGTTCGGTGCGGGAGTAGACCGTCGAGCCGTGCCGACCGAAACCAACCGGGTGACGTTTGGAGTCCATTGGGAGAACGCCGCGGAAACCACCTCAAACCTGCTGATGGCAGCGCTCCCGGAAGTGGATCGCGAACGCCTCTTGAGTGCATGCCGCTCCGTGGAGCTCCCGTTGTCGGAGCTGCTGTGCGAGCGAGATGAACTGACCGCGGAGGTCTACTTTCCGACAAGGGCGTTCGTTTCGCTCATTTCGCTCGCCGACGCACGCGCCGGTGTTGAACTTGGCATGATCGGTCGCGAAGGGATGTTGGGGTCGCACCTGTGCCTGAACGTCTTCAAGTCTCCGTTGCGTGGCGTCGTACAGGGTCAAGGTCATGCCTGGCGGATCCCCACGGACGAGTTCATCGATCATATGCAACGCTCCCCCGCGCTGCGCGGCCTCATGCAGCGGTACCAGTATTTCCTGACTGGACAGCAAGCCACATCCGCGGCCTGCCTGCGCTTTCACCAGGTGGATCAACGCCTGGCGCGATGGCTGCTGATGAGTGACGACCGCGCGCCCGGCAGCTTCCTGCAGATGACTCAGGAGTTCGTCGCCTACATGCTGGGGGTTCGCCGGGTCGGCACATCGGTGGCGACGAGTTCGTTGGTGCGGGAGGGACTCATCGACTATCGACACGGCCAGATCCGATTGCTCGACCGCGACCGGCTCCAACACGTCGCGTGCTCCTGCTACGAGGCGGACAGGCGCTCCTACGACGCACTGTTTGGCAGCTCGCACGAACAAGATCGCCGGGCAAGCGAGGATCGAGAACCCGCCATCGTTCCACCGCAGAGTAGTGACGTTCCCGAACGGGTGCATCACGACGGCATCGTCGGGCGGGACTGATCCGGGGCATCCCTCGCCGGCGAGCAAGGCCACTTCGCCTCTCGGGTATCGCCCTTGCCGCCCTTCGGCACGACCTCCGAATTCCATCGAAGGCCGACCCCCGCCGGAACAGCGGCAAAGCCCAAATCAAGGAGTACTACGTGAGCAACAAGCAGCACGGCCATGGCGGCCACGATTCGCAGCACGGCAACAACGCCAGCCAGGCCACCAACGCAGGTCAAGGTGACAGCAAGAATGAGAGCCAGCAGAGTCAGGCCGGTGACCAGAACCAGCAATCCGGCAAGCATTCCAAGCTGACGCCCAGCGGCGGCTCCGACCAGCAGAATCAGTCCTCCGGCGGCAAGAACGAGCACGGCAGCAATATCAAGGACAAGTCGCATCAAGGTCAGCAGGAACAGTCCGGCAAGCAGGGCCAGCAAGGCGCCGATCCGCAAGCGGGCAAGGGCGCGCAGACCGGTTCGACGCACGGTTCGCAACACGGCGGTGGTGGTTCCAAGAGCGGTCGCTGAGCGTCACGGGCGCGGCCCGACGGCGATCGGGAATCCGAACCCGGTCGACGATAGCGCGCGAAGGAGGTCGGGCTACACGATCCCGTTCGGCGTGCGAAACGCGGCACCGAAACGCGGTGCCGGGTCTTGCCAAGGAATGGGTTGAGCGTCGCGCCAGGGTTCTCCGACCGAGTGCGAGCCGTTGAGCTAGTATTCGTCGGCAGGCCTCGACCAGGCCCCGGGGGGCTGCGCCCCGCGACGCAGGCGCGCGAGGAAGGGAGCTGATCATGACGAAAGTTGCTCGCTGGCTGTTCTGCCTTGTGTTGCTCTCACCCGGCGCGGCGCTTGCCACGGAAATCGTCCGATTTCCGGTTCCGGAGTTCGAAGGCGATCACCGGTACGACTACGCGATGCAGCTTCTGCAACTCGCGCTGTCGAAGTCCGGCACCGACTACCGCATCGAGCCGGCCGCATTCGCGATGAACCAGGAACGCCAGGTGCTCGAACTCGAGGCGGGCCGCAGCATCGATGTCGGGCCCATTCCCAGTTCCGCCGAGCGCGAAGCGCGCCTTCTACCGATCATGATCCCGTTGAACAAGGGCGTGCTCGGATGGCGTCTCGGGTTGATCCGCAAGGGCGAGAAGGCGTCCTTCGACGGCGTGCAGACTCTCGACGACCTGAAGCGGGTGCGCCTCGCGCAGGGGCAGGAGTGGCCCGACACCCAGATCCTCAGGGCGAACGGCATCGACGTCATCACGGCACCGCGATATGAAGGCCTGTTCAAGATGCTCATAGGCGGGCGTTTCGACTACTTTCCTCGCAGCGTGATGGAGATCTGGGACGAGCAGGAGAACAACGCGAGCACGCTGGAGGTCGAGCCGCACCTGGCCCTGCATTACTTCTACGATGCGTACTTCATGGTCAACCGTCGCCACACGCGACTCGCGCACGACATCCAGACTGGCCTCGAGATGGCGATTGCCGACGGCGCCTTCGATCGGCTCTTCCAGCAGTACTACGGCGAGCGTCTGCGCAAGGCACACCTGGAGACTCGCACCGTCATCGAACTGCGCAACCCGCTCATCACGCCAGGGACGCCGACCAACCGGCCGGAGCTCTGGTACGACAGCCGTCGAGGACATTGACTCCGCGGGTCGACACCCCCAGGGCGAATGCCTGGCCTATGGCGACTGCAGTTCTGCAATCGCAGGCGTGAGCACGTCGGCAGCCTTCGCGACGAGCGCGTCGAGCGTCGCATCGTCGGCCTCGTCGATGCAGGCACGCTCGAGTTCCAGCGCCGCGCGATGTACTTCGCCAACACCGAGCGTACCGGCCACGCATTTCAGGTCGTGTGCCATCCGCATGGCGGCAGCCCGGTCGCCCTCCACGAGCGCGCGCCTGAATCGCTCGGGGAAGTTGGCTTCCCGGTCCCTGAACATGCCGAGCAGACGCGAATACAGGACGTCGTCGCCCAGGGTCGCGGCGACTCCCGCCTGGCGATCGATGACGCTCGCCGGCGCATTTCTCGACGAGGAAGCCTCGGGTCTCGCGGCAGGCGGCGCCTGCACCTGCCGAATCCAGCGGGCGAGCGTCGCGAACAGCTCGTTGACGTCGATGGGCTTGGAGACGTAGTCGTTCATTCCCGCGGCCAGGGCCTTGTCCCGATCGCTGACGAGCGCGTTGGCCGTCATGGCGATCACCGGCAATCCCTGCCAGCGCGGCGCCGAGCGCAGTGCACGCGTCGTCGCGTAGCCGTCCAGCCCGGGCATCTGGCAATCCATCAGCACCCCGTCGAATTCCTGCCCGTGCAGCCTGTCCAGGGCTTCGTGCCCGTCGCAGGCCGCCGTGACCACGAGGCCCGCGCGCTGCAACATCGCCATCGCGACCTCCCGGTTGATCGCGTTGTCGTCCACCAGCAGGATGCGCGCGCCACGCAAGGCGGCTTGGTGGGCGAGCAAGGCGTCTTCGCGACTCGCGCGCGCGTCCGGCATGGGCATGGCCATTCCCAGCATCGCGGAAAACGCATCGAGCAGCGCCAGTGGCGTGACGGGCTTGGCCACGATGGGAAGTGTTCCAAGATGCTGTCGCTCGAGCCGCTGATGGGCATCCTCCCGCTCGAAGGCCGTCGCCATCATGGCAATGGCTGGTGCGGTGTTCGAACGCTCGCTGTGGTGCAGTTGACGGGCGCATTCGACGCCATCGCGACCGGGCATCTTCCAATCGATCAGCAAGAGGTCGAACGGCTTGTCCTGTTGCGCCGCCAGCGCCACCTCGCGCAAGGCGTCCTGGCAGCTTGCAGTCGTCGCCACGTCCAGTCCCAAGTCGGCGCCCAGGCCGGCGAGCACCTCCCGGGCGCGCGCGTTGTCGTCGAGGACCAGCAGCCGCCTGCCCCGGAGCCTCCGCGATGGCGAGTCATCCTGCGCCGACGCCTGTGCCTCCAGGCCGAAGGGGAGCGTGAAGTGGAAGCGGCTACCCAAGCCGGGCGTGCTCTGAACCTGGATCTCGCCCCCCATCATCCGCACGAGGTGGCGGCAGATCGACAACCCGAGTCCGGTGCCACCGAAGCGCCGGCTGGTCGACGAATCGACCTGGGTGAAGGGCTGGAAGAGCCGGCGTTGCTCCTCTGCCGTCATGCCGATGCCCGAGTCGCGGAACTCGAACCGCAGCTGCACGGAGTCTGGCTGCTTCTCCGCCACTTCGATGGACAGTTCGATCTCGCCGCGCTCGGTGAACTTGACCGCATTGCTGCCGAGGTTGAGCAACACCTGTCGTAGGCGAGACGGGTCGCCGACGAGTGCGATCGGCAGGTCCAGGGGCTGCACGAACAACAGTTCAAGTCCTTTGTCGGCGGCACCGAGCCCCAGCACGTTGCCCAGTCCGTCCATCACGTTGCAGAGGTTGAACGGGATGGATTCGATGTCGAGCTTGCCGGCCTCGATCTTGGAGAAGTCGAGGATGTCATTGATGATGCCCATCAGCGATTGCGCTGCGCCATGGATCTTCTGGACGTAGTTGAGCTGCTGCGCGTCGAGGCCGCTCTGCAAGGCCAGGTAGGACATGCCCAGGATCGCGTTCATGGGCGTGCGGATCTCGTGGCTCATGTTCGCCAGGAATTCGCTCTTGGCGCGATTTGCCGCCTCGGCGGCCAGTCGCGCCTCGCGATCGGCTTCTGCCTGGCGCCGGGCGGTGATGTCGCGCGCGATGCCGACGGTTCCTGCGACGTGCCCGTCGCCGTCATATAGCGCTGTCTTGATGGTCTCCACGAGGGTGGCGCTTCCGTCGGCGTTGACGTGGCGCTCCTCGATGAGCTTGCGGCCGGCCGAAGCCATCACCTCGAGGTCGGCGCGTCGGTAGGCCTCGGCCATCTCCTGCGGGTGGACGTCGCGGTCGGTCAGTCCGATCATCCTCGCCGCCTCAGAGAAGCCCTTCGTGGCCGCCAGAGCCCGGTTGACGGCGACATAGCGTCCGTCCGCGTCCTTGACCCATGCCAGGTCGGGAATGTTGTCGAGGATCGCCGCCATGCGCGCGTTGGCGGCGCCCAGTTCCGCCGCGTGCAGGCGCAGTCGCTCACGCATGGCGTTGAGGGCCTCCATCAGCTGGTCCAGTTCGTCGCCCTTGCCGGGCGGCCGACGCAGATGCAGCGGTTCTGACTGGGAATCCGGCGTGACGCGCGCCGTCGATGCCGCGATGTCGAGCAGGTGCCTCGTCGCGAGGCGATGCACGACGAAGAGGATGAAAAGCGCCACCAGGAAAGTCTTCGCCGCGTTGCTCAGAAGGATGGCGATGGCCTGCGCGGCCAGCCCCCGGTAGATGTCGGTCAGAGTGGCCTCGATGTGGAGCACGCCGATCCGCTGCGGGTCGGCGCCGCAGCACTCCAGCGGAAATTCCCTGACCACCGCGTTCGCGCTCTGGTGCGCGCCACGGAAGACCGTCAGTGCGTGAACCGAGGAGGCGCTCTCCTGCACTTGCACGGCGCGCATGGAAGGCAACCTCAGGATGCCTTCCAACTGTTCCTCGATCTGACGGGAGTCGAGGGCCCACAGGCTCTCGCCAAGGCTCCGGGAGGTCGCCTGGTCGATCTCGGAGAAGCGGCTTTCGAGGCGCGCCCGCTCGCTGCGATAGCTCAAGGTCAGTTGCAGCGCCGTCAAGACCAGCGTGACCACCGTGCTGAAGACCAGCACGCGGATCAACAACGCCGTGGCGATACCGCCTTTGGGCACGCCAAGTACCGACGCGAACCAACCGCGACGCACGGCCGGCGGACGAGATTCGGTTTCCAACTGGGTCATCGACGGCCTCCAGGGCCGCCCGCAACCCCGGCGCGGGCCGGCCCTGCCGAGCATATGCCAAGAGGCCCGAGTGCGATATCCCGGCACAGGCTTGCAGGTCATGCTGTCTGAAGGCCGGTTTGCCCGGGCGATACCCCGCGCGGGGCGGGTTCTCCGACAGCAGGCTCCGCGTCCAACGGCACCCGCGCCGATGCTCAGGGTCTTCTTCCATGCCGGCGATGCTCCATGGCGATCCCTCCGGAACAGTCTTCGAGGAATTGCCGGCGAGCCGAGGTTTCTTGTGGAAAACCCGCCCCGCCTGGCCACCATGTGAACCGGTTTCTGCATTGCCGCGCTGCAGCAAGCGTGCCACGGCGGAAGCGGGCCGCGCAGAATCCCTTCACCGATCGAGCGACTCCCTCCGATCCGGGTTCATCGTATGAACCGGCGCTCGACTCCCCGAATCACGCCAACGAGGCACACCATGACCAACGCACGCATCATCGGCTGGGGCCACACGCCCTTCGGCAAGCACGACGCCATCGACATGGAACAGCTGATCCGCGACGCCGCGCTGCCGGCCGTGGCCAGCGCCGGCCTCGGGCTGGCCGACATCGACGGCATCTTCCTGGGCCACTTCAACGGCGGCTTCGTCAAGCAGGACTTCAGTGGCGCGCTCCCGGGCGTGGCGATCCCCGAGTTCCGCCACGTGCCGGCGGTGCGCGTGGAAAACGCATGCGCCACCGGCTCCGCGGCGATCTGGGCCGCGCTCGACGCCGTCGGCTCGGGCCGCGTGAAGCACGCGCTGGTGATCGGCATGGAGAAGATGAACACGCTGCCCAACCAGCAGATCGGCGAGACCCTGCTCAAGTGCTCGTACGTCAAGGAGGAGGGCGACATGCCGGGCGGCTTCGCCGGCGTCTTCGGCGACATCGCGGGCGTGTACTTCGAGCGCTTCGGCGACCAGTCCGATGCGCTCGCGATGATCTCCGCGAAGAACCACGAGAACGGCGTGCGCAACCCGTTCGCGCACATGAAGCGCGACCTGGGGTTCGACTTCTGCCGCAACGTGTCGGAGAAGAATCCGTTCGTGGCCGGGCCGCTCAAGCGCTCCGATTGCTCGCTCGTTTCCGACGGCGCCGCGGCGCTGGTGATCTCGCGCGACCCGGTGGCGGGCGCGCGCGTGCAGCCCGTGCGCTGGCGCTCGCGCACGCAGGTCAACGAGTACCTGCCGCTGTCGCGCCGCGATCCGACGAAGTTCGAAGGCGCGGCGCTCGCATGGCAACGCGGCCTGGACGCCGCCGGCCTCACGCTGTCCGACCTGCACTTCGTGGAGACGCACGACTGCTTCACGATCGCCGAGCTGCTGGAGTACGAGGCGATGGGCCTGCGCGGCCACGGCCAGGGCGCGCGCGCCATCCTCGACGGCGACACGCGCCGCGACGGCAGGCTGCCGGTCAATCCGTCGGGCGGCCTGAAGTCGCGCGGCCATCCCATCGGTGCCACGGGCGTGTCGCAGCACGTGATGGCGGCGATGCAGCTCACCGGCACGGCCGGCGACATGCAGCTGCCGCGCGCGGGCCTGGGCGCGGTGTTCAACATGGGCGGCGCGGCCGTGGCCAACTACCTGAGCGTGCTGGAGGCGGCGTGAGCAACGCTGCCCAGGTCTGCAACCTGTCGCAGCTGCTGCGCCAGACCGCGGCCCTGCACCCGGAGCGCGCCGGCCTGATCCAGGGCGAGCAGCAGTGGACGTGGGGCGAGATCGACCGCCGCGTCGACGCCATGGTGGCCGCCCTGCGCTCGCTGGGCATCCGCAAGGGCGACCGCCTGCTGGTGCAGTCGCGCAACACCCTGGCGATGTTCGAGAGCTGCTGGGTGGCGTTCCGCCTCGGCGCCGTCTGGGTGCCGGTGAACTTCCGCCTGACGCCGCCCGAGGTGGCCTGGCTGGGCGCGTCCAGCGGCGCGGCGGCGATGCTGGTGGACGACGGGTTCGGGTCCCATGTGCAGGCGGTGCGCGAGGCCGCGCCGGCGCTGCGCCTGGTGATCCCCATGGGCGGCGGCAAGGCCGGCGAGCTGAACTGGGAGGCGCTGGTCGCCGCGCATCTCGGCGCCGAGCCCTCCGAGGCCACGGTGGCCGCCGACGATCCGCTGTGGTTCTTCTACACCTCGGGCACCACCGGACGACCCAAGGCCGGCATGCTCACGCACGGCCAGATGGCGTTCATCGTCACCAACCACCTGGCCGACCTGATCCCGGGCACCACCGAGCTGGACGTGTCGATCGCGGTGGCGCCGCTGTCGCATGGCGCGGGCATCCATGCGCTGCTCAACGTGGCGCGCGGCGCGGCCACGGTGCTGCTTCCGAGCGAGAAGCTGGATCCGGCCGTGTTCTGGCAACTGGTGGAACGCCATCGCGTCACCAACCTGTTCACGGTGCCCACCATCGTGAAGATGCTGGTGGAGCATCCGGCCGTCGCCGCGCACGACCACGCGTCGCTGCGCTACGTGATCTATGCGGGCGCGCCGATGTACCGCGCCGACCAGCAGCGCGCGCTGCGCACGCTGGGCCCGGTGCTGGTGCAGTACTTCGGACTCGGCGAGGTGACGGGCTGCATCACGGTGCTGCCGCCGTCCATGCACGCGGCCGACGATGCCGATCCGAACGCCAACGTCGGCTCCTGCGGCCGTCCGCGCACGGGCATGGAGGTGGCCATCCTCGACGAGCACATGCGACGCGTGGCCGTGGGCGAGGTCGGCGAGATCTGCTGCCGCGGGCCCGGCGTGTTCGCGGGCTACCACGACAACCCGGAGGCGACCGCCAAGGCCTTGCGCGGAGGCTGGTTCCACACCGGCGACCTCGGCCGCGTCGACGCGCGCGGGTTGCTCTACATCACCGGCCGCGAGTCGGACATGTACATCTCCGGCGGCTCCAACGTGTACCCGCGCGAGGTGGAGGAGGTGCTGCTGACGCACCCCGGCGTGGCCGAGGTCGCCGTGCTGGGGATCCCCGACGAGAAGTGGGGCGAGGTGGGCGTGGCCGTCGTCGTGGCGCGCGCGGGCGTCCCTTGCGACGGCGCCGCGCTGCTGGCCCACCTGGAGGGCCGCTGCGCGCGCTACCGCTGGCCGCGCCACGTCGTCTTCTGGGACGCGCTGCCGCGCTCCGGCTACGGCAAGGTGACCAAGAAGGACATCCGTGAACTGCTCTTCGCGAAGGGTGAATTGTGGGAATCCACAGACTTGGGGAAGACGAGGGAATCCTCGCCGGCCTGAGCCCTCACAATCCTCGCGGAACGCCATTTCGGCCTTCGCCCCAGGAGGGTGCACGGCCAAGTGCAAGACCATGGACAACAACGGAGACAAGACATGCAGATTTCCCGCCGCCAGATCCTCGCCGGTGCCGCCGGCACCCTCGCGCTGCCCGCGATGGGCGCCTTCGCGCAGAAGGCCGAGTTCACGTACAAGTACGCGAACAACCTGCCGGTCACGCACCCGATGAACCTGCGCGCCAAGGAGATGGCCGAGGCGATCCGCGCCGAGACCAAGGGCCGCGTCGACATCCAGATCTATCCCAACAACCAGCTGGGCTCCGACTCCGACATGCTGAGCCAGCTGCGTTCGGGCGGCATCGAGTTCTTCACGCTGTCGGGCCTGATCCTCGGCCAGCTGGTGCCCGCCTCGCAGATCAGCGGCGTCGGCTTCGCGTTCCCCAACTACGACACCGTGTGGAAGGCGATGGACGGCGAACTCGGCGCCTGGATCCGCGCGCAGATCCTGAAGAAGGATCTCGTGGCGATGGACAAGATCTGGGACAACGGCTTCCGCCAGACCACGTCGTCGAGCAAGCCCATCAACACGCCGGAAGACTTCAAGGGCTTCAAGATCCGCGTGCCGGTGTCGCCGCTGTGGACGTCGATGTTCAAGGCCTTCGACGCGGCCCCGGCGTCCATCAACTTCGCCGAGGTCTACTCGTCGCTGCAGACCAAGGTGGTCGAGGGCGAGGAGAACCCGCTGGCCATCATCTCCACGGCCAAGCTCTACGAGGTGCAGAAGTACTGCTCGCTCACCAATCACATGTGGGACGGCTTCTGGTTCCTGGCCAACAAGAAGGCCTGGGACAGGCTGCCGCCCGACCTGCAGGCCGTCGTCGCGAAGCACATCAACGCGGCCGGCGTGAAGGAGCGCGCCGATGTCGCCGAGCTGAACGCCAGCCTGCAGAAGGACCTCGCGGCCAAGGGCCTGGCGTTCAACGCCACCAACGCCGCGCTGTTCCGCGACCACCTGCGCAAGGCCAACTTCTACAGCGACTGGAAGGCGAAGTTCGGCGACGAGGGCTGGGCAGTGCTCGAGCGCAGCGTCGGCAAGCTGTCTTAAGCCATGAAGCCGGTCCGACTCGACGAGCTGCCGCTCGCATCCCACGACGCCTTCGGGCACGCGCTGCCCGAGGCCGCCAACGGGCCCATCGTCACGCAGTCCACGCCGCGGCGCGGCGTGCTCGTGCATGTCGAGAACGCGCTGGGCTGGCTGGTGGAGGTGCCCGCCGCGGTGCTGGTGGTGGCCGACATCCTCGTGCTGCTCGCGGGCGTCGTCGCGCGCTTCGTGTTGCACGACCCGCTCGTCTGGTCGGACGAACTCGCCTCCATACTGTTCCTCTGGCTCGCGATGTTCGGCTCGGTGGTCGCGCTGCGGCGCGGCGAGCACATGCGCATGACGGCCGTCGTCGCGCGCCTGTCGCCCGGCAGCCGTGCGTTGATGGAGGCGGTGGCGACCTGCGCGTGCCTCGCGTTCCTCGCCATGGTGTTGTGGCCCGCGTGGCAACACGCGGCCGACGAAGGCGACATCACGACGCCCGCGCTCGAGATTTCCAACCTGTGGCGCGAGATCGCGATGCCGATCGGGATCGCGCTGATGGGCACGTTCGCGATCCTGCGCCTGCTGCGCGAGGCGAGCGCCCGCCACATCCTGGCGGCACTCGTGCTGGTGGGCGGCATCTGCGCGGCATTCTGGTTCGGGCGCGGGGCCTTCGAAGACCTGGGCCGGCTCAATCTGCTGATCTTCTTCGTGGGCGTTGCCGCAGGCAGCGTGCTGGCGGGCATCCCGATCGCGTTCGCATTCGGCCTCGGCACCTTCGGTTATCTCGCGCTCGGCACGGATACGCCGATGTCGGTGATGGTCGGCCGCATGGACGAGGGCATGTCGCACCTGATCCTGCTGGCCGTGCCGCTGTTCGTGTTCCTGGGCCAGTTGCTGGAGGCCACCGGCATGGCGCGCGCGATGGTCGCGTTCCTCGCCGGCCTGCTGGGCCACGTGCGCGGCGGCCTTCAGTACGTGCTGGTGGGCGCGATGTACCTCGTCTCGGGCATCTCCGGCGCGAAGGCCGCCGACATGGCCGCCGTGGCGCCCGCGCTGTTCCCGGAGATGAAGGCGCGCGGCGCCGACGAGGGCGAGCTCGTCGCGCTGCTGGCCGCCACCGGCGCGCAGACCGAGACGGTGCCGCCCAGCCTGGTGCTGATCACCATCGGCTCGGTGACGGGCGTGTCCATCGCCGCGCTGTTCACCGGCGGCCTGCTGCCCGCGCTGGTGCTGGGCCTGATCCTGTGCACGGTGGTGGGCTGGCGCAGCCGCGGCGAGAACCTGAGCCACGTGGAGCGCACGCCGTGGCGCCAGAACCTGAAGCTGTTCGCGATCGCGTTCCCCGCGCTCGTGCTGCCCTTCCTCATCCGCGCCGCGGTGGTGGAAGGCGTAGCCACGGCCACCGAGGTGTCGACCATCGGCATCGCCTACGCGCTGATCGTGGGCGCCATCGTCTATCGGCAACTGAAGTGGCGCAACCTGGGCAAGATGCTGGTGGGCACCGCGGCGTTGTCGGGCGCCATCCTCCTGATCATCGGCACGGCCACCGCCATGGCCTGGGGCCTCACGCAGTCGGGCTTCTCGGGCTGGCTGGCCGGCACCATGGCCACGCTGCCCGGCGGCGCGCCGATGTTCCTGGCGGTCTCCATCGTGGCCTTCGTGATCCTGGGCTCGGTGCTCGAAGGCATCCCGGCGATGGTGCTGTTCGGCCCGCTGCTGTTTCCCATCGCGCGCCAGCTGGGCATCCACGAGGTGCACTACGCGATGGTGGCCACGCTGGCCATGGGCCTGGGGCTGTTCGCGCCGCCGCTGGGCGTGGGCTACTACTCGGCCTGCGCCATCGCCCGCGTGAGCCCCGACCGCGGCATCAAGCCGATGATGCGCTACATGCTGGCGCTGCTGGTGGGCACCCTCATCATCGCGGCGGTGCCGTGGCTGTCGATCGGGTTTCTCTGAGCCGAGGGGCCGTCGCGCGACGGCCCTTCGTCATGCCGGCGTGGGTCACGGCAGGTTGGCCACCCGTGTGTCCTTGGGCGCCGTCACCGTGTGCGATATGCTCACGCGCGCCGTGTCCTGCGGCGCAATCGCCAGCGTCCATTCGGCCACGCCCGGGATCTTGTTCCATTCCGTGACGGCGGGCTGGGGCGAGTAGCTGTGCGCCACCTGGATGGCCTCGTTGCGCGACACCGGCGAAGCGTCCAGCACCTCCACCGTCACGGCGTCGCGATGCTGGTTGACGATTGCGTAGACCGCGGTGGACGTGCGCTCGGTGCTGCCGCCGAAGACGCCGCGCGATTGCGTGAACGCGCCGGGCGATTCGACGTCGACGTGCATCTGGTCGTCCTGGCCCAGCGCCACGCTCAGCTTGTCGCCCTGCGCCGGATCCCAGGCCGAACGGCTGACCAGCGCACCGTCGATCCAGGCCTGCAGCGGCCCGTCCGGCCACACGCCGGCCGGACGCGCGGCTTCGGCCAGCAGGTAGACGGAGCGGTCGGTGCGCGGCGTCGTGCGGCGCTTCAGCGTCGCCGGCAGCGTCTGGCTGGCGAGCTGCAGCGTGTGCGTCTCGCCGTCGGAGGCCAGCGTGACCGGCTGCATGACGTCGAACTCGGTGGCGTAGTCGCTCGAGACGGCGTTCGCGCCCCATGGCGGCGGCACCGGCCGCGTCTGGTTGATGCTGCTGCCGGCGAGCTCGACGCGTTGCGCGCTGGCCATCATGGCAGGAGCCGGCGCCGGCGCCGATGCGTGGTAACCGATGGCCGGCGCCGGCGGAGGCAGCAGGTCGAGCACCCAGGGCTGCGGCACCTGCGCCTGCGACGACCGGTTGGCACGTCCGGTGGACAGCTTCACGTGCACGTCGGCCCAGTCCTCGCCGCTGGCCTGCACGATGTCGGCCTGGCGGTCGATGCGCAGCGTGGCATGGGCGGTATCCATCGTGGCGCGGTAGGTCGGGCGCCAGTAGGTGTTGTTGACGTTGTAGTGCACGCGCAGGGCGGCGGCCGCCGGCGTCCAGACGTCGAAGCGCACGGTTCGCCAGTTGCCCTTGCCGCGCGACGGCGGCACTTCGTCGGACAGCTTGTCGTCCTCGCGCTCGAGGCCGGCGAGTTCGCGCTTGACCCGAGCCTGGTCGACCAGGAGGTCCAGCGAGGCCTGGCGCAGGTCGCCGGCCAGCGCTCCCGCGCGCGGCGCGCCGGCGGGCCTCTGGCCCGGCTTGCCGACCGAAGCGGCCGGTGGCGCGGTGGCACCATCGTCCGCGTGCGGATTCGTGCCCCACACCTTCAGGTAGGCCAGCGCGAGGTCGTTCGAATCACGTTGCGCCTCGAGCTGCTCGCGCCGCAGTTGCAGCGCCTGCTGCCGCGCCTCGATCGGCGAGGGCGCGCACTCGCGCGCGCGCGAGGCCGGCAGCGGCGTGCTGCGGATCTCGCCCACCCGAAGTTCCGGGTCGCCGTCGACCTGCAGCGTCGTCAGGTCGACTCCCCTGGGCAGGCAAGCCATGACGACGTGGTGCGTGCCGCCCACCACCTTCAGCTCGCGCTCGACGCGCGCGCTGTCCGGGTACACGGTGGCGGCCACGATGCGCGTCGCGTCCTGGGCCGAGGCCCCGGCGCCAGCGAGGCCCAGCAGGACGGCGCCCGCGGCGCGCGCGAGAAGGTGAGGATTCATCGGTGCTCCTGAAGTCGTTGCGGGCCGCGGGATGCGGCCTGTGGGATTGAACGGGCGTCGCGGCGCAATGGGGTGAACTGCCCGAGAATGGCCGCATGAACGCGCTCGTCATCTTCGCCCATCCGGAGCCCGCGTCGTTCAGCGCCGCGTTGAAGAACGAGGCCGTGGCGGCGCTGTCGCAGGCGGGCGTGGTGGCGCGCTCGGGCGGGCAGTGGAATCGGCCGCGCGGCTTCTTGAGCCTCATCGCCCGGCCGGCGGCATGGCGCAACGTCGGTGCAGGAACTGGCCCGCCACCAACAGGTCGCGCTCGATGGCGTGGCGGGCGGCTCGACCTCGTGGATGCGGTGCTGGATCAGGAAATCGAGGAGGGAGTTGGACATGGGGTGCGCGCGTCGACCGGCGCTCCGCTGCGGATGTGATCACGGCATGCGGATTCCGATTCGATTTCGAAGGAGTTGCCTGGCGAGTGGATGGGATAGGTGATCACATCGCTTGGTGCCGAGAAGCGACGTACCCCTGCGCCGCGAGGTGCCAGGCCTCCCTTGCCGGCGTTCAGTCGACGGGCGCGCCATCGAGAACGCGCGCGACGCCGGCGAGGAACTGGGGGAAGTCGAGCGGCTTGGTCCAGTAGTCGCTGGCGCCGCGGGCGCGCGCCCGGACGATGTCCTCGGGCAGGGCGCTGGCCGACAACACGATGACGGGCGTCTCGGCCAGTGTCGCGTCCGAGCGCAGCCGCCCGAGCAGCTCCATGCCGTCGATGTCGGGCAGTTGCAGGTCCATCAGCACGAGGCTCGGCTGCAGCGTGCGCGCCATCTCCAGTCCGGTGATGCCGTCCATCGCGCGGATGAAGCGCACGTCCGGCCAACGCGCCAGCAACTGCTCGACGAGCAGCGAGTTGACGGCGTTGTCCTCGATGTAGAGCACCGTGCCCCGCGGCGCGGCGCCCTGCCCCTCGGCGCGAGTCGTCGAAGCCTCGGCCGCGTCGCGGACCTCGCCCTGTGGTGCCTCTGCCAGCGGCAGGGTCAGCGCGATGCGGGTGCCGCGTCCTTCATGGCTGTCGACGTGCACCTCGCCGCCCATCAGGTGCATCAGTTGGCGCGTCAGCGACAGGCCGATGCCCGTGCCCTCGAACCCCTCGCGGTCGCGCCCGAGTCTGTTGAAGGGCTCGAACAGGTGGGCCAGCTGCTCGGCGCTCATGCCGATGCCGGTGTCCTCCACCTCGATGCGCGCGTGGCCGCCGTGCTGCGACACCGCCACCCGCACCTGCCCGTCGGCGCGGTTGTACTTGATGCCGTTGGACAGGAGATTGAGCATGACCTGGCGCAGGCGCGTCGGATCCGCCAGCGCCCAGGTGCGAGCCCCGGCGGGGTGGACGGCGTGGAGCTCTATGCGTCCATGGCTCGCGAGCGGCTGGCTCATCTGGATCGCCTCGTCGAGCAGTGCCCCGAGTTCGACCGCGACCATGTCGATCGCGAATTGCCCGGCTTCGATGCGCGACAGGTCGAGCACGTCGTTGATCAGCCGCAGCAGGTGCCAGCCGGCCTGCTGCACATGGTCGAGATGCGCCAGCTGGCCGGGCGTCAGTCGGTCGGCCGCCTCCAGGCGCAGCAGGCCCGAGAAGCCGAGCACCGCGTTGAGCGGCGTGCGCAGCTCGTGGCTGATGCTGGAGAGGAACCGCGTCTTCGCGTCGCTGGCGGACTGCGCCTCGTCCAGCGCGCGCCGCGCCTCCTCGGCGGCGTGCATGTCCGTGATGTCGAGGCTCATGAAGATGAAGCAGCGCTTGCCCAGGTGCTCGATCGGCTCCGCGTTCATCAGTTCCACGTGCATGCGGCGCCGGCCGTCGGTCATGCGGACCGGCATGTTGCGGATGCGGCCGTGCTGCCGCAGGCAGTCATAGAAGCGCTCGCGGTCCTCGCTGACCGCACGGTACGCCAGCGAGTCGGTGGTGCGGCCGATCAGCTGCTCGCGCGTGGCCCGGTGCAACTCGCACATCGCGTCGTTGACGTCGAGGATGCGCTGCTCGTCCACCGAGATGATGGCCGAGGCGACCGGCGCTGCCTGGAACAAGCGCGTGAAGCGCTCGAGCCCGGCCTCGACTTCGCGCGCCGACTCGCGGTGGCGCGCCTCGCGGTCGAGGTTGTCGAGGGCGAACGAGATGTCGGCCGTCATCTCGTCGAGCAGGCGCACCAGCGCATCGTCGAAGAAGCCGGCCGCGCCGGCGCCCACCATCAGCGTGGCCGTCGTGCGGCCGCCTCGGCGCAAGGGCAGGAACGCGACCGCGTGGACGTCATGCTGCACGGCCAGGTCCATCCACGGCCCGGCGCGCGGGTCGTTCTGGTAGTCGTTGCTGACGATGCGCTCGCCGCGGCTGAGGACCTCGGCGGTATAGGACGTCCGGCCTTCCTCCGTGCGGATGTCCCAGGGGCTTGCCAGGCGCTCCAGGATCTGCACGGCCTCGCCGGCCGCCGCGGCGCGGCGCACCAGGAAGCCGTCGGCGAGGTAGACGCAGGCCATCTTCGCCCGGGCGGACTCGACGCACAGGCGGCAGATCTCGCCATAGAGCGCCGCCGGCTCCTTGATGCGCAGCGTCGTCAGGTTCATCTGCGACAGCGCGGCGTAGTAGCTGGACATCTTTTCCGCTTGCGCCTGCGCGACGCAGCGCGCGCGGCTGCGTCGTATCAGGCTGACGACCAGCACCACGAGGCCGAACCCGATCGCGGCGGCGGGAGAGTTCTGGTTGAAGTGCAGGCCGCGTCCGCGCCACGGTTCGATCAGGGAGCAGCACGGGCCGACCAGTGGTGCGAGCGCCAGCACGCCGTGGCCGACGCCGGGCTCCCGGCGCGCCCAGGCCAGGCACAGGGCGGCCATGCCGAAGTCGGCCCACAGCAGCGGCAGTGCCACCGTGAGGTGGAGGACGGGTGCGCCGCCGACGATGGCCAGCGCGAACGCCGCCGCCGGCAGCACCAGCACGGCGATGGCCGCCAGGCGGACGCGCCACCTGAGGCGGAGGTACGCGGTCAGTCCGAGCGCGTACAGGCCACGCACCGCGTACATCGTCAGCAAGGATTCGACCGGCGGCTTGACGTCGGGATACGAGGTGACGCCGTCCGACACCACCAGCCACGCGCTGAAGAGCGAGGCGGCCGCGAACCACGGCATGCCGGGCTCGCGCTCGAGATACCAGGCACCGGCCTGGATGATCGCGATCAGCGCGATCGTGAAGCCGACGACATCGCCAGCGGACTGTGTGTCTGCGAGGAGGCTAGGCATGAGCGAGCCCGGGGCATCGGAGGACGGGCGCCTCCGACGCGCCTGCCCGGGTTCGAGGCGTGCGCGATCGAGACGGCGAGTGGTTCGATGATGCGCCCGGCCGACACGAATTGCCACTCCTCGTGCTTGGTGGGAACCCCGTGTCGCGTCCGCGGCGACGGGACGCGCGCGGCCCTCATGAGAAACAAAACCCGTTGACCGTCATCCTGCGCGTGGCGAAGCGAAGTCGCAGGACCCCCCGGGGGGAAGCGCTCCCAACTCGTGGATCCTGCGACTTCGCGCAGGATGACAGGGCTAGCGCTTCTTCGCGAACGCCGGGCGCCGACAGGCCCCTGGGATGCTCAGAACGGCACGTCGCCCTCGATCGTCGTCCGGTTCAGCCGCCGCCGCAGGTGGTCGGGCGTGCCGGCGGCCAGGTGCATCAGCGAGCGGTTGTCCCAGAACACCATGTCGCCCGCTTCCCAGCGATGGCGGTAGACGAACTCGTCGCGCGTGGAATGCGCGAACAGCTCGGCCAGCAGCGCCTGGCTCTCGTCCTCGGGCAGGTCGAGCGCGCGCGTCGTGAAGTGTTCGCTGACGAACAGCGCCTTGCGTCCGGTCTCCGGGTGCGTGCGCACGATGGGCTGCGCCACCGGCGGCACGGCATCGATCTGGGCTTGCGTGAGATCCGGCCGCCACGGGTTGCGCTTCTGCAGCTCGGCGTACTTGCACAGGTACCAGTGCTCGGCGTGCCGGCCCGCGACCGCGTTCTTCAGCGCGGCGGGCAGCGTGTCCCAGGCGCGGTGCTGGTTGGCGAACAGGGTGTCGCCGCCCTCGGTGGGCAGTTCCTGTGCGTGCAGCATCGAGCCCAGGCTGGGCGTGGGCAGGTACGACAGGTCGGAGTGCCAGTAGGCGCCGGCGTCGCCCAGGCCGATCGGCTTGCCGTTGTCCTTGATGTTGGAGATCACCAGCACCTCGGGATGGCCCGGCAGCGCGAAGTTGCTCAGCACGTGGCGCTGCAGCGGGCCGAAACGGCGGCTGAACTCCACCTGCTGCTGCGGCGTGATGGCCATCTCGCGGAACACCAGCACGTGGTGGTCGAGGTGGGCCCGGTGGATGCGCGCGAAGTCGGCGTCGGAGAGCGGCCGGGACAGGTCGAGGCCGATCACCTCGGCGCCGCAGGGCGCGTCGAAAGGGCGGATCAGCAGGTCGGAGGCGAGAGCGGACAGGGGCATGAGAGCGCGACGATAGCGCGGGCGCGAAGGCCCTGCACATGACGCGAACGCGGATGCTTATGCCAACGTCACGCTGGCGAGCGTGCGCGCGATGCCCGCGAGGAAGCGCTCGAAGTCCAGCGGCTTCGTCCAGTAGTCGGTGGCGCCGTGGCTGCGCGCCAGCGCGATCTCCTCGGGCATGGCGCCGGCCGACAGCACGATGACGGGCGTGTCGCGCAGGCGTTCGTCGGCGCGCAGGCGCTTGAGGACTTCGATGCCGTCGATGTCGGGCAGCTGCATGTCCAGCAGCACGAGGTCGGGCTGCAGCGCCGTGGCCATGGCCAGGCCGCTGAGGCCGTCCACGGCGGCACTGAAGCGCACGCCGCCCCAGCGTGCGAGCAACTGTTCGACGAGCAGCGTGTTGACGGCGTTGTCCTCGATGTAGAGGATGCTGCCGCTCGGGGGCGCCAGTTCCTCCGGCGCACGCTGGCAGGCCGGGGGCGGGCCGGCGGTGCCGTCGGCCGCTTCGGGCAGCGTCAACACGACGCGCGTGCCGCGGCCCGGTTCGCTGCCGACATGGATCTGCCCTTTCATCAGCAGCATCAACTGGCGCGCGAGGGTCAGCCCGATGCCCGTGCCCTCGTAGCCCTGGCGGTCGCGCCCGAGCCGGTTGAAGGGCTCGAACAGGTGCGCGAGCTGATGGGCGTCCATGCCCACGCCCGTGTCGACCACCTCGATCTCGACATGGCCGCCGCGGCGCGCGAGGACCACTTCGATCGAGCCGTCCTCGCGGTTGTACTTGGTGGCGTTGGAAAGCAGGTTGAGCATGACCTGGCGCAGCCGCGTCGGGTCGGCCAGGGCCCAGATTGCCGGGCCTCCGCGGTCCATGTTGCGCAGCGCGATGCCGGCGCTCATCGCGAGCGGCTGGCTCATCTGGATCGCCTCGTCCATGAGCGGCGCGAGCTCGACGCCGCGCAGCTCGACGCCGAACTGCCCCGCCTCGATGCGCGAGACGTCCAGCACGTCGTTGATCAGCCGCAGCAGGTGCCAGCCGGCCTGCTGGATGTGGTCCAGCTGTACCAGCTGCTGCGGCACCAGGCGGGACGCCGCCTCGTGGCGCAGCAGGCCGGAGAAGCCCAGCACCGCGTTCAGCGGCGTGCGCAGCTCGTGGCTCATGCTGGAGAGGAACTGCGTCTTGGCGCGGCTGGCGGCCTGCGCCTCCATCAGCGCCGCGCGCGCCTTCTCGGCCGCTTGCATGTCGGTGATGTCCAGGCTCATGAAAATGACGCACGGACGGTCGAGGTAGTCGATCGTCTCGGCGTTCACCAGCTCGGCCCGTGGGCGGTCCTCGGCATCCTCCATGCGCATGACCAGGTTGCGCACGCGGCCGTCGCGGGCGAGCGCCTCGTAGAAGCGAACGCGATCCTCCGGCACCGCGCGGTAGGCCAGCGAGCCGGTGGGCCGCCCGACCAGTTCGCCGCGCGTCGTGCGGTGCAGTTCGCACATGGCGTCGTTGACGTCGACCACGCAGCGATCGGCGATCGAGAGAATGGCCGCCGGCACGGGGGCCGCCTCGAACAGGCGCATGAAGCGATCGAGGCCCGCCTCGACCTGGCGCGCGGACTCGAGCCGTTCGGCCTCGCGGTCGAAGTCGTCCAGCGCGTTCGAGATGTCGGCGGTGAGCTCGTCGAGCAGTTGCACCAGCGGCGCGTCGAAGATGCCGGGCTCGCCCGACGCGATCATCAGCGTGGCCACGGTGCGACCGCCGCGGCGCACCGGCAGGAAGGCCATCGCGTGGAAACCGTGCGCGAGGTCGCGCTGCAGCCACGCCGCCACGGGGGGCGTCTTCTGGATGTCGTCGCACACCACGCGCTGGCCGGTGCGCAGGCAGCGTGCCGTGAACGACGCGCTGCCGTCGGGCGTGGTCATGTCCCACGGGCTGGGCAACGACGATTCGAACAGCCGTGCGACCGGGCCGGCGGCAGCCACGCGGTGCGCCAGGTGACCGTCGGCCACGAAGACGCAGGCCAGGCGCGCCTGCGCCGCGTCCACGCAGATGGCGCACACGGCCTCGTAGAGCGCCACCGGCTCCTTGATGCGGCCGATCGCCTGGTTGGTGCGCGAGACCGCGGCGTAGTAGTTGGACATGCGCTGCGCGTGCGCCTGCGCGAGGCGGCTGTCGGCGGTGCGGCGCATGAGGCCGACCACCAGGGCGATGATGCCGAAGCCGATCGCGCCGACCATGAAATGCAGTCCCGGCTGAGACGCGCCTTCGGCCCGTCCCAGCAGCACACTGAGCGGCCCGATCAGGGGCGCGATGGCCACGAAGCCGTGGCCGGCGCCCGGCTGGCGCCGCGCGGCCGCGATGCAGGCCACGGCCAGGCCCGCATCGACCCAGAACATCGGCAGGGCCGCCCACGGGCCGCCCCTGTCGACGCCGGCCAGCAGCAGTGCGCCACATACGAACAGCGGCGCCAGCAGCACCGCGATGGTCAGCCGGCGCCTGCGCAGGGTGTCGCCCAGGCAGGCGGTGAGGCCCAGCGCGAACAGGCCGCGCACGCCGTACATCGTGAGCAGCGCAGCGAGCCCCGGCACCGCGGCGCTCTGCATCGACAGGCTGCCCGACGCCACGAGGAGCGTGCTGAGCAGGGACGCCACCGCGAACCACAGCATGCCCGGCTCGCGCTGGCGCACCCAGGCGACGGCCTGCATGAACGCGATCAGCCCGATCGTGAACGCGACAACGATGGCGGCGGAATCCGGATCTGCGGCGGCGGGAGGCATGCGTTTCACACATCCCCGGCGGCGGACGGGGTTCCAGGTTGGGCACGATGATGCGCCGAGGGCAGCCGGAATGCCAGGGGCTGTCGCGCGGGCCATGAAAAAAGGGGCCGATCGCTCGGCCCCTCTCGTCGCTGCCGCCACGCGGGCGGCGACGTGCTCAGGCCGTCACGCCCTTGGCGATGTCGGCGTATTCCTCGATCCGGTCGAAGTTCATGTAGCGGTAGATCTTCGCGCCGTCGGCGTTCACCACGCCCATGTCGGCGTGGTACTCGGCGACGGTGGGGATGCGGCCCAGCTTGGAGGCGATCGCGGCGAGTTCGGCCGAGGCCAGGAACACGAACGAGTTCTTGCCCAGGCGGTTCGGGAAGTTGCGGGTGGAGGTGGAGACCACCGTGGCGCCTTCGCGTACCTGCGCCTGGTTGCCCATGCACAGCGAGCAGCCCGGCATCTCCATGCGCGCACCGGCCGTGCCGAAGGTGCCGTAGTGGCCTTCCTTGGTCAGCTCCGCCGCGTCCATCTTGGTCGGCGGGGCCACCCACAGCTTGACCGGGATGTCGCGCTTGCCTTCGAGCAGCTTCGAGGCGGCGCGGAAGTGGCCGATGTTGGTCATGCACGAGCCGATGAAGACCTCGTCGATCTTGGTGCCGGCCACGTCGCTCAGGAACTTGGCGTCGTCCGGATCGTTCGGGCAGCACAGGATCGGTTCCTTGATGTCGGCCAGGTCGATCTCGATGACCTCGGCGTACTCGGCGTCCGCATCGGCCTTGAGCAGCTCGGGCGCGGCGATCCAGGCCTCCATCGCCTTGATGCGGCGCTCCAGCGTGCGCTTGTCGGCGTAGCCGTCGGCGATCATGTTCTTCATGAGCACGATGTTCGACGTCATGTACTCGATGATCGGCTCCTTGCTCAGGTGCACCGTGCACCCGGCGGCCGAGCGTTCGGCCGAGGCGTCGCTCAGCTCGAACGCCTGTTCCACCTTCAGGTCGGGCAGGCCCTCGATCTCGAGGATGCGGCCCGAGAACGCGTTGACCTTGCCGGCCTTGGCCACGGTGAGCAGGCCGCGCTTGATCGCGTACAGCGGGATCGCGTGCACGAGGTCGCGCAGCGTCACGCCGGGTTGCAGCTGGCCCTTGAAGCGCACGAGGATGGACTCGGGCATGTCCAGCGGCATCACGCCGGTGGCCGCGCCGAAGGCGACGAGGCCGGAGCCGGCCGGGAAGCTGATGCCGATGGGAAAGCGCGTGTGGCTGTCGCCGCCGGTGCCCACGGTGTCGGGCAGCAGCAGGCGGTTGAGCCAGCTGTGGATGATGCCGTCGCCCGGGCGCAGGGCCACGCCGCCGCGGTTCGAGATGAACGCGGGCAGCTCGTGGTGCATCTTCACGTCGACCGGCTTCGGGTAGGCCGCGGTGTGGCAGAACGACTGCATCACCATGTCGGCGGAGAAGCCCAGGCAGGCCAGGTCCTTCAGCTCGTCGCGGGTCATCGGGCCGGTGGTGTCCTGGCTGCCGACGGTGGTCATCTTCGGCTCGCAGTAGGTGCCGGGGCGCACGCCCTGGCCTTCCGGCAGTCCGCACGCGCGGCCGACCATCTTCTGCGCCAGCGTGAAGCCGGCCTTCGATTCGATCGGCGCGGTTGGCAGGCGGAACGTGGTGGAGGCGGGCAGCTTCAGGAACTCGCGCGCCTTGGCGGTGAGCGAGCGGCCGATGATCAGGTTGATGCGGCCGCCGGCGCGGACTTCGTCGAACTGCACGTCGCTCTTCAACTTGAACTCCGCGACCGTCGCGCTGTTTTTCTCGACGCGGCCTTCGTACGGGTAGATGTCGATGACGTCGCCCATGTCCAGATTGGACACGTCGACCTCGATCGGCAGCGAGCCGGAGTCTTCCTGCGTGTTGAAGAAGATCGGGGCGATCTTGCCGCCGAGGGTGACGCCGCCGAAGCGCTTGTTCGGCACGAACGGGATGTCCTCGCCCGTGGCCCACACCACGCTGTTGGTGGCGCTCTTGCGGCTCGAGCCGGTGCCCACCACGTCACCCACGTAGGCGACCAGGTGGCCCTTCTTCTTCAGGTCGTCCACGAACTGCATCGGGCCGCGCTTGCCGTCCTCCTCGGGCACGATGCCCGGGCGCGCGTTCTTCAGCATGGCCAGGTAGTGCAGCGGGATGTCGGGGCGGCTCCAGGCGTCGGGGGCCGGCGACAGGTCGTCGGTGTTGGTCTCGCCGGTGACCTTGAAGACGGTGACGGTGATCTTCGAGGCGACTTCAGGGCGCGTCGTGAACCACTCGGCCTTGGACCAGCTGTCGATGACTTCCGACGCGAACTTGTTGCCGGCCGTGGCCTTCTCGGCGACGTCGTGGAAGAAGTCGAACATCAGCAGCGTCTTCTTCAGCGCGTTGCAGGCCTCGCGGGCGACGTCGGCCGAGTCGAGCAGGTCGATCAGCGGCTTGACGTTGTAGCCGCCCACCATCGTGCCCAGCAGCTCGGTGGCCTTCGCCTTGGAGATCAGCGCCACCTGCACGTCGCCGTGCGCGACCGCCGACAGGAAGCTCGCCTTGACCTTGGCGGCGTCGTCCACGCCCGGAGGCACGCGGTGCGTCAGCAGGTCCAGCAGGAACGCGTCCTCGCCGGCCGGCGGCGTCTTCAGCAGCTCGATGACTTCGGCCGTCTGCTGCGCGGTGAGCGGCAGCGGCGGGATGCCGAGGGCGGCGCGTTCGGCCACGTGTTGGCGGTAGGCTACAAGCATGGAGATCTCCTGGAAAAGCCGGGGTTGAGGCGTCTGAGTGGAAAGGGGATGGACTCAAGTCTTCGGAACGATGACCTTCAGTCCCTTGAAGTAGTCGCGGAAGAAGCCTTCGTCGCGCGTGATGAGGCCGTTGCACTGGAGCAGCGCGTGCGCGCCCACGAGGAAGTCGGGCATGGTGCGGGGCGTGCCCACGGCCTGGCCGGCGGCGCGGGCCCGCTGCACGTACTTGCGCTGCATCTCGCCCGCGCGAACCGCGGAGCGTTGTTCGATGGAGGAGAAGGTTAGCCCCATATCGTCGAGCGCGTCCATCACTTCCGCGCCATGTCCGAGCCCGGCGGTCACCTCGCTGGCCACGACGTCGCACACCACCACCGGGCCGCTGCCCAGCGCCCGGCGCAGGCAGGCCTCGGCGGCGTCGGCGCCTTCGCCGTCGCCCAGCAGGTCGATCAGGACGGAGGTGTCGATGGCGATCAACGCGCGGCCTTCGCGGGACAGCGTAGGGACAGGAGCGCGGAGCGACGCGTCATTAGAATTCGGGCGTCTCGCCGGGGGTGCGGCCGCGCAGGTCGTGCATCACGTCGTCGGTGGAGACGCCGCTGGGCAGCTTGAAGCGGCCGCGCACGCGCGAGATGGCGTCCGTGACGTCCTTGCGCAGGATGATGCGGCCGCCGTCCAGCTCGACCTTGAGCACGGTGCCCTTCACGAGCCCCAGCGCATCGCGCACCGCCTTGGGCAGCGTGATCTGGCCGCGTTCGGCGACAGTGGCTTCCATGTTCGACCTCGATTTGAAAGTACGATGCAGAAACTTTCGGTATGCAGATTCTATACGTACTGAGTCGGCCCTACAGGGTTATCACTGACTGATTTTGCGCAGTTTTTCGCGTGCCCGGAACCTCCTGACGTTTCACGACTCCTGACTCCATGCCTCAATTCCGCCCGATTTCGCCGCCGACCCTGCTGGCCTGCGCCTGCGTCGCCTTCCTGGTCGGCTGCGCGACCGTTCCGGGCGGCGAGCCGGCCGCGTCCGCTGCCCCGGCGGAAGCCGCAGCGGCCGCCGGCGAGGCGGCGTCCGCGGCCGCCGCCCCCGCGAGCGGCGCGAGCCAGGCCGCCGGCGCGCGCGCCGGCGCACCGCGCGCGCCCGCCGTCGCCGCGCCCGGCGGGCCGCCGCTGCCGCCGTTCGCCACGCTCACCCAGGGCGCGCGCCGCGTCGACGGCCTGCTCACGCTCTGGCAGAAGGACGACAAGGTGTGGCTGGAGCTGCGGCCCGAAGACTTCAACAAGCCGATGTTCTTCTCGCCCAAGATCTCGCAGGGCCTGGGCGAGGGCGGCCTGTACGGCGGGTTGATGGTGTTCCAGTCGGCGCCCTGGGGCGCGCCGCAGATCGTGGAGTTCCGCAAGATCCACAACCTCGTGCAGCTGGTCGCCCTCAACGAGACCTTCCGCGCGCAGCCCGGCACGCCGGAGGCGTTCGCGGTGCAGGCCGCCTACTCCGGCAGCCTGGTGGGCAGCACGCCCGTGGCCAGCCAGGCCGACGCCACGTCGCGCGGCGTGCTGGTGGAGGCCAACAACCTGTTCCTCACCGACACGCTGGGCATGGCGATCCACCTGCAGCAGATCTACCGCCAGGGGTATACCTTCGATCCGCGCAACTCGTATTTCGACAGCGTGCGCGGCGTGGCCGACGAGGTGATGTTCGACGTCACGGCCCACTACTTCACGCAGTCCATCTCCACATCGTTCCCCAACGCGCCGGCGGGCACCCCGCAGCCGACGATTCCGGGCTTCCTGCCGGACGCGCGCAGCCTGTTCCTGGGCCTGCACTATTCGCTGGCGCGCCTGCCCGAGAAGGCCATGGCCACGCGCCCGGCCGATCCGCGCGTCGGCTACTTCACCACCACCGTGGCCGACTTCACCGACGACCTCGCCCGCTCGCCGCGCGAACGCTTCATCGACCACTGGCGCCTGGAGAAGAAGGATCCGGCCGCCGCGCTGTCGGAGCCGGTGCGCCCGATCACCTACTGGCTCGACCGCACGATTCCGCTGAAGTACCGCGACGCGATCACGCGCGGCATCCTCGAGTGGAACAAGGCCTTCGAGCGCATCGGCTTCAAGAACGCGATCGTGGTCAAGGTGCAGCCCGACGACGCCTCGTTCGACACGCTCGACGTGGGCGTCACCTCCGTGCGCTGGATGGTCAATGCCGAGCCCGGCTTCGGCGCGATCGGCCCGCGCCACGTCGACCCGCGCACCGGCGAGATCCTCGACGCGGCCATCGCCATCGAGGGCCTGTCCTCGCGCGACCTGCGCAGCGCCCGCGCGCAGGTGCTCGACGTCACGCGCGCGTTCGACGTCGCCAGCCTGCTGCAGGCGCCGCCCTCCGAACTGCCGCCCGCCGCCGACGCGTCCGGCCGCGGCTCGGCCTGGGGCCGCGACCTGCAGTCGTGCCTGGCCGCCGACCTCGGAAGCGAGGAGGCGGGCTACGGCCTGGACGTGCTCGCCGCGCGCGGCGAGATCGACCCCGACAGCCCCGAGGCCGACGCCTTCGTGCAGGCCTATCTCACCGACGTGACGATGCACGAGGTGGGCCACACGCTGGGCCTGCGCCACAACTTCCGCGCCTCGCGCGAATTCACCGACAAGCAGCTGTCCGACCCCGAGTTCACGAAGACGCATGCGCTGGCCGGCTCGGTGATGGACTACCTGCCGGTCAACCTGCAACGGCCCGGCGAGCACGCCGCGCCGTTCAACACGACGCTGGGCGCCTACGACTACTGGGCCATCGAGTACGCCTACAAGCCGCTGCCGGCCGACGCCACGCCCGCGCAGGAGAAGGCCGAGCTGCTCGAGATCGCCGCGCGCAACACCGAGCCGGGGCTGGACTACGGCACCGACGAGGACAACTACATCGGCCTGGATCCGGCCTCGCTGCAGGAAGACCTCGGCAACGACCCGGTGGCGTTCGCGCAGAAGCGCTTCGCGATCGCGCACGACTTGCTGGCCCGCCAGGAGACGCGCACGCTCAAGCCCACCGAGGACTACGCCGTCCTGCGCCGCTCCGTGGGCTACGCGCTGCGCGACGCCACGCGTTCGGCGGGCATCCTGCTGCGCCAGCTGGGCGGCGTGGCCACGCTGCGCGACTTCCCGGGCTCCGGCCGCGATCCGCTGCAGCCCGTGCCGGCCGCCCAGCAGCGCGCGGCGCTGGCCACGCTGGTCGACGGCTTGCTGGCGGCCGACAGCTTCCACATCTCGCCGGCGCTGCAACGCCGGCTCGCGCCCGACTTCCTGGAGCGCGGCGACGGGACGGCCGGCGGCTACCCCGTCTCCACCGACTATCCGGTGGAATCGGTGATGCTGGACGTGCAGCGCCAGCTGCTGGCCGCGCTGATGAGCGACGGCCTTGCCCAGCGGCTGGAGGACAGCGCGCCCAAGCTCGACCATCCGGCGCAGGCGCTGGCCCCGCAGGAGGTATACAGCCGCATCACGCGCGCGCTGTGGTCGGATGCCGGCAACTTCGGCCCCGACGGCAAGGGCGACATCCCGGCGCAGCGGCGCGAACTGCAGCGTGACCACGTCAATCGCCTGGCCACGGTGCTGCTGCGCACGCCGGGCGGCGTGCGCGTGGACCTGCGCGCCACGTTGCGCGCCGAGGCCGCGGCCCTGCTGCCGCGCATCCAGGCGGCGCAGCACCGGCCGGGCCTGAGCGAGGCGTCGCGCCTGCACCTGGCCGACTGCGCGGAGACCTTGCGGGTGGCCCTGAACGCGCCCATGCAACGCGCCGGGTTCTGACCGTTCGCGCCCCGCGAACCGTCGCTCGTCGCACCGGAGCCGTGCGGCGCTGGGCGGGCGGCGCGCGGGGCGCTATCGTGGCGACATGTCGTTTCTTCCTCCCGCCGTGACGCCCGGACTCGATCCCGAGCCGGATCCGGCGCCGCTTTCGCGCCGGGCGCGCTTCCTGCGGGCGCTGTCGCCGCGCGCGATCGCGCTGACGCTGGTCTCGTCGCTGGTGGTCGCGGTCGTCATGAACCCGATCTTCGAGTTGCCGTTCACGGTGCTGCTCGGCCGCACGCTGTTCGTCGGCTTCATCACGCTGGTGGCGCGCAGTGCGGCGCTGGTCTGGCGCCAGCGCGTGGTGCCGCCGTGGGTGCTGCAGTCGGTCACCGTGCTCTGCGCCGCCACGCTGGCCACGCTGGCCGTGTACCTGCTGGCCACCGGTGGCGACTTCTCCGCGCTCGTCAACCACGACGGCCGCATCGCGGGATTCGTCCTGATCTCGGGCACCGGCACCATCGTCGGCCTGATGCTGGCGCTGGGCGCGCTGGAGCGCCAGCGCGACTCCGAGGCCAAGGCGATGAGCCTGGAGCTGGCGCTGCAGCGCTCGCGCCTCGAGCGCCTGGCCGCCGACGCGCGCCTGGCCGTGCTCACCGCGCAGGTGGAGCCGCATTTCCTGTTCAACACGCTGGCCAACGTGCAGGCGCTGGTGGAGACCGGCTCGGCGCGCGCGCCCGCCGTGCTGCGCAGCCTGATCGCCTACCTCAAGGCCACGATGCCGCGCCTGGACGACGGCGACGCGCAGCTGGGCCGCGAGATCGCGCTGGTGCGCAGCTACCTCGAGCTGATGCACCTGCGCATGCCCGACCGGCTGAGCTTCACGGTGGAGGGCGACCCGGCCCTGCAGGGCTTTCCGTGTCCGCCGATGCTGCTGCTGACGCTGGTGGAGAACGCCGTGCGCCACGGCATCGATCCGTCGGAGACGGGCGGCAGCATCGCGGTCACGTGCCGTCGCGACGGCGACGCGGTGCGGCTCGTCGTGCGCGACGACGGCGTGGGCATGGGCGAGTCGGCCGTGCCCGGCACCGGCCTGACCAACCTGCGCGAACGGCTGGCCACGTTCTATGGCGGCGCCGCGCGCCTGGAGCTCACCGAGCTGGCGCCGCACGGCCTGCTCGCCGAGATCCTGGTCGACGTGCCCGCGGCCGATCCGGCGCGGAGGCTGGCATGAGCGCGGCCCGGCCGCCCGAAGCCGCTCGCACCGCAGCACGCAGTGCGGAGGCTTTCCTGTGACCGCGCCGGTGCGCGCGCTGATCGTCGACGACGAGCCGCTGCTGCGCACGCACCTCGCGCATCACCTCGCGCAGCTGTGGCCCGAGCTGGAGATCGCGGGCGAGGCGCGCAACGGCCGCGAGGCCGTGGACCAGGTCGAGCAGTTGCAGCCCGACGTGGTGTTCCTGGACGTGCACATGCCCGGCATGAACGGTGTCGAGGCCGCGCGGCTGATGGGCCCGGACGTGCAGATCGTCTTCGTCACGGCCTACGAGCAATACGCCGTCGCCGCGTTCGAGCAGGGCGCGATCGACTACCTCGTCAAGCCCTTCGACGCCGAGCGCCTCGGCGAGAGCCTCGCGCGCCTGCGCCGCCGCGTGGCGGAACGGCGCCGCGTGGAGGGCGGTGGCCGCGGACGCGTCGCCAACGTCGCGCCCGAGGTGGCCGAGGCCGGCGCCGCCGCGCTCGGCAGCCTCCCGCCGCGCGAGCTCGATGCGGTGCTGGCGGCGCTGGCCGGCGAGCTGCGCCGGCACGCGCCGACCGAGTCGCGCCTGCAATGGATACGCGCCTCGGTGGGCCAGATGATCAAGCTGATCCCGGTCGACGAGGTGCTCTACTTCCGCTCCGACGAGAAATACACGCTGGTCGTCTGGGTGGGCGGCGAGGCGCTGATCCGCAAGTCCATCCGCGAACTGCTGGACGGCCTCGAGCCCGAGACCTTCATCCAGATCCACCGCTCCACCATCGTCAACCTGCGCTTCGTGGCCCAGGTCATCAAGGGCCCCAACGAGACGGCCGAGGTGCATCTCAAGGGCCGCAATGAGACGCTCAGCGTCAGCCGCAACCACGTGCACTGGTTCCGCCAGTACTGAGCGACGTCCGCGGATTCCGGACGCCGCTCGCGGCGACCATGCAAATCCGGATCGCGCGTGTGTCGGCCACGCAACGCCGGTGGTGGATGCCTGCACAGGCGCGAACCGTCGAATCGAGCCGACGCGCGGGAGGAGACACGGAGCGCCGATCGCCGGTTGGCGTCCGTCGTGCAAGCAAAGCCGGGATTGTTCTTTGGCCGGCCCGGACGCCGACGTCACGCTCGGCTACAAACGCACGACCGCGACGGACATCGCCGCCAATCCGGCGGTGCTGACCGCCAACGGGCTGACGTCGATCGACCACCAGACGATCGGCCGGGCGACCGAGACCTCGCCGAGCGTGCGCGCCGCGGAGACGCGCTGGGGCAGCTTCATCGTGCCGCAGGACAACCTGGCGCTGGAGCAGGAGTACGGCGCGCAGTGGCTCTCCGGCGGCTGGCACGGACGCGCGTGGAGCGCCTCGGTGGGCGTGGACAACGCCACCAATCGCTATCCGGACAAGACGACGTCGGCGGGCAACCTCAACACCAACGGCATCTCCCGTACAGCAATTTCTCGCCGTACGGGTTCGACGGCCGCCAGTACTATGCCAAGGTGGCTTACGCTTGGTGAGGCATCGGGATTGCGCCTTGCCCAGCCAGGACCCCACCTTCCGGAGGCCGGCGTGCTCAGCTTCGAGTCAGCCGTCTTCCACTCAATCCCTGCGTGATAGAGAGAACAAGCAATTGAGTATCTTGTCGTTCGAACAGGGCAGGTTTGCCTATGGTGCCGACTTCGCGCTCTACGGGTTCGCGGTCGTCGCCCTTTCGGCGCTGCTGGTGCTGCGGGCACCGCACGGGGAGGGCCTCGAACTGGCCGCAACCTGCGCGGCGGGGTTGCTCGCCTGGACGCTGATCGAGTATCTGTTCCACCGCTTCCTGCTCCACGGGCTGTCGCCGTTTCGAGAGTGGCATGCGCAGCATCACGCGCGGCCGACGGCGCGCATCGCATCCCCCACGTTCTTCAGCGCGGCGCTGCTCTTCGTGCTGGTCTACCTGCCGGGCCGCCTGCTCTTCGGCTTCTGGGTCGCCTGCGCGTTGACGCTGGGCGTGACGGCCGGATACCTGGCGTACGCCGTGGCCCACCATGCCACGCACCATTGGCGACCTTCGAACGAATGGCTCAAGCGCAACAAGCGCTGGCATGCGGCCCACCACCACGGGACCGGCCAGGAGCGCTGCTTCGGCGTCACGAATTCGTTCTGGGATCGCGTGTTCGGGACGGCATAGGGCCGTCCCTGGTCATCCTGCGCGAAGTCGCAGGATGACCGAACAGGTCGGGCTAGGAGAGCCGGAACGTGCCGACCACGCCGCTCAGCCGCAGCGCCTGCTCCTTGAGGCTCTCGGCCGCGGCGGCCGATTCCTCGACCAGCGCCGCGTTCTGCTGGGTCATCTGGTCCAGCTGCGTCACCGCGACGTTGACCTGACCGATGCCCGCGCTCTGCTCGGTGGCCGCCGCCGTGATCTCCGCGATCAGGTCGCCCACGCGCTGCACGCTGGCCACGATCTCGTCCATCGTCGCGCCGGCCTGTTCCACGAGGCGCGCGCCGGCCTCGACCTTGTCCACGCTGACGCCGATCAGCGCCTTGATCTCGCGCGCGGACTCCGCGCTGCGCTGCGCGAGGTTGCGCACCTCGCTGGCCACCACGGCGAAGCCGCGGCCCTGCTCGCCGGCGCGTGCGGCCTCGACGGCCGCGTTCAACGCCAGGATGTTGGTCTGGAACGCGATGCCGTCGATCACGCCGGTGATGTCGGCGATCCGCCGCGAGCTGGCGTTGATCTCCTCCATGGTCGTCACCACCTGCGCCACGACCGCGCCACCGCGGCGCGCCACCGCGCCGGCCGACGCGGCCAGCTGGTTGGCCTGCAGCGCGGTGTCGGCGCTCTGGCGCACGGTCGAGGTGAGCTCCTCCATCGACGCCGCGGTCTCCTCGAGGTTGCTCGCCGCGTGCTCGGTGCGCGCGCTGAGGTCGTGGTTGCCGCTGGCGATCTGCGTGCTGGCCGTCGAGATCCCGTCGACGACCGAGCGCACCTGCAGCAGCGTCTCGGTGAGCGCGCCGCGCATCGCGTCGATGGAGCGCAGCAGGCGGCCCGTCTCGTCGTTCGCGTAGCTGGCGGCGGCCCGGTCGGTGAGATCCATCCGCGCGATCGTGCGGGCCATGGCCTCGGCGCGCGACAGCGGCCCGGTGATGCTGCGCGAGAGCAGCCACGCGAGCAGCGCGCCGATGGCCAGTGACGCGGCGCCACTGGCGCCCAGCAGGGCGGAGGTGTGCTCGCGCTCGAGGTCGATACGCCTGGCGACGACGTCGACCTCGTGGCGCTGCAGTTCGGCCACCGCCTCGATGCCGGCGATGTAGTCGTGCGAGATCTTCTCGAAGTGGTCCTGGAACTCGCGCGTCGCGCCGGCGGCGTCTCCGCTGGAGCGCAGCCGCTTGATCTCGTCGCGCGAGGCGAGGAAGCCCCGGCGCGTCTCCGCCACGTGCTGGAACAGCGCGCGCTCCTCGGGCGTGTCCGATCCCTCTTCGACGATCTTCTGGCGCGCCGTCGCCAGCACGGTGAGTTGCTGGGTCGATTCGGCGAAGTAGTCGCCCAGGCTCGGATCGCTGCTGCGCGCGATCGCGGCGGAACGGTCGGAACCTTCCGAGGCATAGCGCAGCCAGTCGGTCGCCGCACGCTCCACCTTCAGGTTGTCGGCAACCATCGTCGTCACCTGCAGGCCCAGGTGGCGCAGCGTGAGGAACGCGAACAGGCTGGTGACCAGCGACAGGGCGAGCATCGCCGCGAGCACCAGCGCGAGCCGGCGGGCGATGGAGAGATTGCTGAGGAACATGGGCGGCTTCCGGGGTTGGTTGGGCTCGGAGTCTGCGCACCGCGGCGGCGCCCGAGAAGATGCAGTTGACGGGTTTTGCGAGGGCAGCAGGCACCGCGAATCGCGCCTGGAGGCGGGGTTCGCCCGCGCCCACGCGCCGCGCCCGCGGGCGTAGGATCGGCCACGGGCGGCCCGGCTGCCTCGGCTCCAGGGGGAAGTCATGGCGATCTACACCGAACTGGCCGACGACATCGAGCGCCAGATCCGCCGCGGCGTGTTGCGCGCCGGCGAGCGCCTGCCTTCGGTGCGCGGGCTGTGCACGGCGCGCGGCATCAGCCAGGGCACGGTCATGCAGGCGTACTACCTGCTGGAGGATCGTGGCCTGGTGTCCGCGCGCCCGCGCTCCGGCTACTACGTCAACGCCACGGCGCGCTTGCCGCTGCCCAGGCCCACGATGCCGACGCTGCAGCCCGAGCCGGTGCAACTGGTGCCGGCGAACCTGCTCTACTCCGTGCTCAACGGCATCAAGAAGCGCGAGAGCGTTCCGCTGGGCAGCGCCTTCGCGAGCCCGCTCCTGTTCCCGCTGCCCAAGCTGGCGCAGCTGCTGGGTGCCGCCGCGCGCCGGCTCGATCCGTGGCGCATCGTCGACGACCTGCCGCCAGGCAACGCCGAACTGCGCCGCCATATCGCGCGGCGCTACCTCGAGATGGGCGCCGAGGTCGACGTGGCCGACATCGTGATCACCAACGGCGCGTCCGAAGGCCTGATGCTGTGCCTCATCGCGACGACCCAGCCGGGCGACGTCGTCGCCATCGAGTCGCCGGCCCACTACAACGTGCTGCACATGCTCGAGGTCTGCGGCCGGCGGGCCGTCTGCATTCCCACCTGCGCGCAGGACGGCATCAACCTGCCTGCGCTGGAGGCCGCCATCGCGGCGCAGCCGATCAAGGCGGTCTGGGCCATGACCACCTTCCACAATCCGACCGGCGCGACGATGTCCGCCCGCAACAAGGGCGCACTGGTGGCGCTGCTCGGGCGCCACGGCATCCCGCTGATCGAGAACGACGTCTACGGCGAGCTCTATTTCGACGTGGAGCGTCCGGCGCCGGCCAAGACCTGGGATCGGCGCGGCGGCGTGCTGCATTGCGGATCGTTCTCGAAGTCGCTCGCGCCCGGCTATCGGCTGGGCTGGGTCGCGGCCGGGCGCTTCCACGAGGCCGTGCGCCAGAACAAGTTCCTGCTGTCGATCAACGCGAACGTGCCGGCCCAGGCCGCGATCGCCGACTACCTCAAGCACGGGGGCTACGAACTGCATCTGCGGCGCCTGCGTGCCGCGCTGCGTGGCCAGCGCGACCAGTTGCTGCGGGCGGTCGCGCGCCACTTCCCCGCGGGCACCGCGGTGTCGAGGCCGCAGGGGGGCTACATGTTGTGGGTGCAACTGCCGCAAGGCGGCGTCGACACGCTGGAGCTGATGGCGCGCGCGCTCGACGAAGGCGTCAGCCTGGCGCCCGGCGCGCTGTTCTCGCCCAATGGCCGCCACGGCAACGACCTGCGCCTGAACTTCGGCCATCCGTGGAGCGCCGAGATGGAACGCGGCGTCGCCGTCATCGGGCGGCTCGCTGCAGAAATCGCGCCGGTGGCCGGGCTGGCGCTGCCGGTCGCACAACGCGATGGCGTGCCGGCGCTGGTGAAGTTGCGCTCGCCGCCGGGCGTCGAATGCGAGGAATGACCCTGGCGGTGGCACGGTAGTCTGCTGCGCCTGGCGATCCGACGATCTGCACCTGGGCGCACGGGCGGCCGCTCTCTAGAGTTCGGCTACCGATCCATGCATTGCAGGACATCATGCCGACCCGTCGCCCCGCTCGCCGCCTCTTCACCTCGACAGCGTTGCGCGCCGCCGCGCATCGCGCCCGGCGGAGCCGCCGGCCATGAGCAGTGGTTGCCTCCCCGATGCAGCGCCGTGCGATCCGCCCGCAAGCGACTGGCCGGCCCGCGATGGCTGCCTGGCGCTCCTGTCCACGCTCATCGAGCACATGCCCGGTGGCGCCCGCGGTACCGCGGTGTTCCTGCTCGACTGCTGCGGCCCGCGGCCCGGGGATGCCGTGATCGCGGAAGTGGAGCGCCGCCTGCGCGCCGCGTCGCCCGGCTGGCATCGACTGCTGCAGGGCGACGCGGGCGAGTTCGTCGTGATCGCGCAGGGCCTCGTCGACGGCGGCGCGGTGCTCGCCGCGGCGGCCCGCCTGGTACACGCCTTCGACGATGCGTTGCAGACCTCCAACCTGGCGCTGTGTCCCGACGTGGCCATCGGCATCGCGTTCGCCCCGCAGCACGGCGCGCGCGCCGAGCCGCTGCTGGCGGCCGCGGAGGCCAGCCTGCGCGAATCCCGGGCCGTGGCGCGGCAGGGGCGGCGGCGCAGGCTGGCCACGATCCCGCCGTTGCGGTCGGTCGACGGCGATTGAGCGGTCGCCTCGCCGCTACGGCGGCGTGGCCGGGACGACGCTCAGGGCGCCGCAACGGCCGGCGGCGGCTCGTCGACCGGCGCCAGGTCGGCCGCGGCCGGTGGCGGCCCGGTGAGCGTCATCAGGATATCGGCGTACCACGCGCAGTTCAGGCCCAGCGACTCGTCGATGGCGTGGTCGCGGTCGCCCATGTCCAGGCGGGCCGAGTGCACGCCCAGCAGCAGCCAGGGCAGCGCCGGGTTGCGCGGCGGCGCTGCCGGATCGCGCATCACCACCGGCGCGCCGCTGGCGCCGCGGTGCATGCGTGCGTCGGTCAGGAAGAAGCCCTGGCCCTGGAAGCGGATGCCGTACGACGAGGCGACGATGGCCTGGCGCACCACCGGCAGATGGTGCAGCGCGTCGTGGAACCCGAGCGGAAATCCGGACACCAGCAGGGACGCGCCCACGCCGATCGCGTCAGCGGGGCCGGCCAGCTGGGCCGGCGTGAACGCGCGCAGCACGCCGTTGGCCGGCAGCTTCGCACGATCGAGTTCCAGCACCGCGATGTCGACTTCGCCGCCGCTGTCACGCCCCTGGCGCCACACGCTCTTGCCGTCGGCGTAGAGCGGGATCGAGAAGCCCGTCGATCGCGTCAGGTCGAGGCCGTCCAGGTGCAGCTCGATCTCCAGGCGGTCGGGCAGGTGCTTGCTGGCCGAATCGATGACCACGTGCCGGCTGGTGACCAGGTACAGCGACTCTCCGCGTTCGAAGAAGAAGCCGCTGGCGTTCGTCTGCAGCAGGGGCCCCAGGAACGTCGAGACACGGGCGGTGGCGAGCAGGAGCGGGTCGGCGGTGGTCATCGCCCAACCATACACCGCCCACGCGTCAGCCGCCCGCAAAGCCTGCACGGACGGCGGCTATCCGGGTGCGCGACGGCGTATCGCCAGGCGCCAGGCCTCTCGTCTGGGGCTCAGCCCTTGATGCCGGCGTAGACGTTCTGCACGTCGTCGTTCTCGTCGATGGCCGCCAGGAAGGCGAACACCTCGTCCAGCGCCTCGGCGCTGAGCGAGGTCGGGTCGACCGGGTTCTTGGCCTTCCAGCCCAGCTTGGCGGACAGCACGGTGAAGCCGTGGTCGGGCAGCGCCTTGCTGACGACGTCGACATCGGCCGCGTCGGTGATGAACAGCGTGGTGCCTTCATCGTCGCCCGATTCCAGGTCCTGCGCGCCGGCTTCGATGGCGGCGTTCTCGGGGTCGGCGCCCGGCGCCGCCGGCTCGGCCTCGACGAGGCCCACGTGGTCGTAGTCCCAGGTGACCGAGCCCGGCGTGCCGAGCTGGCCCTTGCGGAACAGGCCGCGCACCTCCGAGGCGGTGCGGTTGACGTTGTCGGTGAGGCATTCGACGACCACCGGCACGCGATGCGGCGCGAAGCCCTCGTAGACGACGCTGGTGTAGTTGATCGTCTCACCCGTGAGGCCGGCACCCTTCTTGATGGCGCGCTCCAGCGTCTCGCGCGGCATCGAGACCTTGCGGGCCTGTTCGACCACCATGCGCAGCCTGGCGTTGTCCTTCGGGTCGGGGCCGCCGCGCGCCGCGATCATGATGTCCTTGACCAGCTTGCCGAACAGCTTGCCCTTGGCATCGGCGGCCAGCGCCTTGCCCTTTTCTTTCCATTGCGCGCCCATGGCGTCGTCTCCGTCAGATTGGTGCCCAGCCCGAAGTGTCGCAGGTTGGGGAGCTGGTTCAGCCGACGAAGGGTTCGGTGCGCTTCAGCAGCCAGGCCTTGGCGTCGCCGTCCACCAGCGGCAGCAGGCGCTCGCGCACCGTGGCGTGGTACGCATTGAGCCAGGCGACGTCGGTGGCCGAGAGCATGCCCGGCTCGATGCAGCGCGTGTCGATGGGGCACAGCGTGAGCGTCTCGAACTCCAGGAAGTCGCCGAACTCGCTGGCGCCGATGGCGACGTTGGCCACGAGGTTCTCGATGCGGATGCCCCATTGGCCGGGACGGTACAGACCCGGTTCGATCGACGTGATCATGCCGGCTTCCATCGCGTGGGCCGGCTCGGTCATCGCCTTGCTGATGCTTTGCGGGCCCTCGTGCACGTTGAGGAAGTAGCCCACGCCGTGGCCGGTGCCGTGGCCGTAGTCCAGCTTCGCGGCCCACAGCGGCGCGCGGGCCAGCGCGTCGAGCATGGGCGACAGCGTGCCGCGCGGGAAGCGCGCCTGGCTCAGCGCCAGCGTGCCCTGCAGCACGCGGGTGTAGTCCTGGCGCTGCTGGGCGCTGACGTGGCCCACCGGCCAGACGCGCGTGATGTCGGTGGTGCCGCCGAGGTACTGGCCGCCGGAGTCGATCAGCAGCAGGCCGTCGCCGTCGATGGCGGCGTGCGACTCGGGGCTGGCGCGATAGTGCGGCATGGCGCCGTTGGCGTTCCAGCCGGCGATGACGGGAAAGCTCAGGCCCACGAAGCCCGGGCGCTTGCGGCGTTCGCCCGACAGCTTCTCGTCGATGGTGACCTCGGTGACGGGCCCGAACGGACGCTCCGGCGCCGTGGCCTGGTCGAGCCACGCATAGAACGCGCACATCGCGGCGCCGTCCTGCGCCATGGCCTCGCGCACGAACGCGAGTTCCTCGGCCGTCTTGCGGCTCTTGGCCAGCGTGCTCGGGTTCAGGGACTCGACCACGCGCGCGCCCTCGGCCACCTGCTCGCGCAAGCCCAGCGTGATGCGGCGCGGGTCGACCAGCAGCACCGCGTCGCGCGGCAGCGCGGCCAGGGCGGCGCCGGCGCCGGCGTAGTCGGCCAGCGTGAACCCGTCGGCGGCCAGCGCGGCCTGCAGCGCGGCGTCGATCTTGCCGGCGCCCACGAACAGCGTGGCCGAGTCGGCGGCGACCAGCAGGTGGGCCAGGAAGACGGGGTTGTACTCGACGTCGGCACCGCGCAGGTTGGTGATCCACGCGATGTCGTCCACCGTGGACACGAAGTGGTGGCTGGCGCCGAGCGCCGCCATCGCGGCGCGCACCTGGGCCAGCTTGGCGGTGCGCGGCAGCGGCGCGTGCGGCGCCGCGTGGGCGTAGACGCGCGCCTGGGGCAGGGCGGCGCGGTCGTCCCAGGCGTCGTCCAGCACGTCGACGTCGGTCTTGAGCGCGATGCCGGCGGCGGCCAGGCGATTGCGCAGCTGCTGCGAGGCGGCCAGGCCCAGCACGTCGCCGTCGACGGCCACGACGCCGCCCCGGGGCACCTCGGCGGCCAGCCAGTCGAGGTGGTGCACGGCCGCGCCGGTGGGGATCTTCACCAGCGCGATGCCGCTGCCCTGCAGCTCGGTCTCGGCCTGCGTCCAGTAGCGGCTGTCGGCGAACAGCGCGGCCTGGTCGGTGGTGACCACCAGCGTGGCCATGGAGCCGGTGAAGCCGGAGAAGTGCTGGCGTCCCTGCCAGCGGGCGGGCAGGTACTCGGACAGGTGCGGATCGCTCGACGGCACCAGGACGGCGGCGACGCCCTGCGTGTGCAGGACCTCGCGCAGTCGGGCGATGCGTGCGCGGGCGGGAGAGGTGCGGGTGTCCATGGAAATTCTTTCGCGGTGGCGGCGGCGACGGGTGGGGCCGGGCGGGAGGGGACGCCGGCGCCGGGCCCGGGAACAGCGCGGCGGCGCCGTGCCGGACGGAGACCCGATTTTAGGCGTTCGCCAGCGGGGATGCGCAGCGTTCTCGGCGGCGGAAACCGAGGTTTATGCCGCGCTTGCTCTTCGAGACGCTCTACGATTGTTCGTCGTCGTTGCGCCGCTGATGCACTTCGGTCACGATCGCCTCCCAAGATTGGCTAGCCGCCCGTCTGTTGCAACCCGGCGGGGCTACCGCGAACGCCGAGCGATAGGTTTGTACGCCAATCCGTTTGAGACGCGTTTGTGCCTTTGATCCAAACCCGACAACAAGGGCGTTCGGAAATAGCTCGAGTTGCCTCTTGAGATATCGGCTACCGCATGCTGATGCGGCTCTGGACGGCACCACGCCGCCTTCCTTTCGGGCGGAACACAAGACTGAATCGGTCAACCAGACCTTTCGCATTTTTTCCGCGAAGCTCAGCGCTGGCCAGCAGCCATTGAGAATTCTCAGCACGTTGCGATGAAATTGGTCAGTGCCATTCTCATATCCGAACGCAGCGTACCGATAGGCACTCTCCAGACCGTCGTGTCGCTCGTTGCAGTGAGGGTCTCCTGGCTCGGCGAATACCATGACCAACTCGACTTCTGCGGGGTTTCCGGTTGCGCCGTAAAAGCCCCTGGGTACGTGACCTTGAACGGGATTCCAGCGCATCTCACTGCAGGCCAGGTCGAACTCAGGGCATTTGTATGCGGATTCAAGGATTCTGAGTACCTCGCGGCAAGGGCTTGAAACCACCGGCATGCGGATTCTTATGCAAGAAGCTGCGAGAAAATCTTCTGATTCGAAGTCACCGCACGAGCGCGCGCAGCACCGCCCGCACCGGGCTCGCATCGGCCGTCGTCAGCTTCAAGGGCAAGGCGATCAGCTCGTAGTCGCCCTCGGGCACGTCGTCCAGCACCAGGTTCTCCAGCACCCGCAGGTCGCGCCGGCGCAGCACCTGGTGGCTGGCTAGCGCCTTGCTGGCGGCCGGGTCGACGCTGGCGGTGTCGATGCCCACCAGCCGCACGCCGAGATCGGCCAGCGCCTCCACCGTCGCGGGCGCGAACGCGGCGCAGTCGGGGTCGAACTGGTGCAGCGGCGCCTTCGCGTAGGTGCGCACCAGCACGCGCGCGGGCAAGGGAGCGCCGGCGGGCGGCAGCGCATGCGCGAGGTGGGCCAGCTCCACCAGCGGGCCGACGCCGATGGCGTGGATCACGCGGCACGGGCCCAGGAAGGGCTCCAGCGAGACCGTGCCGATGGGGGCGGCGTCGGCCTCGTAGTGCAGCGGCGCGTCGGCGTGCGCGCCGGTGTGCGGCGACAGCGTGATGGCGCTCACGTTGACGGGGCAGTCCGGGCCGATGGTGGCGCCCCAGGCCTGGCTGTACCGGGTGTCGCCGGGGAACACGGGCGAGCGCGCGTCGACGGGCGGGGAGATGTCCCAGAGCTGCTGCATGGCGGCGAGCCGCGGGCTCATTGGTACTGCGAGGTCTCGGCGACGGACTTCTTCCCGTCGCCGTCCACTTCCACCGGCGCGCTCGCGCGCACGACGGTGACGGTGCACAGCGACTCCGCCACCACGGTCGACGACACGCTGCCCAGGTAGCGCCGCAGCAGCGAGTTGCCGCGCGCGCCCATCACGATGTGGTCGACCTGGTTGCGGCGGGCGAAGTCCACCAGCGCGTCGGCCGGATCGGGGGCCTCCAGCACGTGGAAGGTGAGGCGTCCGTCCTCGAGGTTGAGCGACTTGCTGATGGGTCGCGCCCAGTGCTTGAGGCCCACCAGCTGCTTGACGTGCAGGCTTTTTCCCGTGTGGTCGGTCAGCGCGTCGGTGCCGATGCGGGCGATGCGCATCACGCTGACGCAGGCCAGGCGTGCGCCGGGCTCGGTGAGCACGATGCGGCGCACGGTCTCGCGCAGCTGCTCGAGCAGGTCGGGCGAGGCGTGGTCCACGTCGACGGCGGCCATCACGATGGTGCTGCGATTGAGCACCTCGGTGGCGGTGGGCGCGGCCTCCAGCGGCTCGGCCCCGAGCGCGAAGAACCAGCGCTTCAGGCGCGTCCACTGGCTGGAGCGCACCATGCGCTCGGCTCGGCGCGTGAGCACGATCTGTTCGGGCTCCTGCAGGTCCAGTGCGAGCTGCGCGGCGGTCTGGTAGCGCTTGTCCGGCTGCACTTCCAGGCACTTGAGGATCACCTCCTGCAGCCAGGGCGGGCAGTCCGGGCGCAGCGCGCGCGGCGGCACCGGGTCGATCCACAGGCGCTTGCGCAGCCCGCGCACCGACGTGGGCGCGCCGAACGGGCGCTCGCCGGTGGTGAAGTGGTACAGCATCACGCCCAGCGCGAACAGGTCCGAGCGCGGGTCGTTGCGGATGAACTGCACCTGCTCCGGCGACATGTAGGGCCCGGTGCCCATGGGCAGCGAGAACTCCTCTTCCAGCAGGTCGGGCAGGTGCTCGTGGCGCGACAGGCCGTAGTCCACCAGCACGGCCGCGCCGTCGGGGCGGAACATGATGTTGCTGGGCTTCACGTCCAGGTGCACCACGTGCTGGCGGTGCAGGTCGTGCAGCGCGGTGGCCACGCGCACGCCGATCTCTGCCACCTCGTCGAGCGCCAGCGGCGCCTCGGCCAGTCGCGGGCGCAGCGTGTCGCCCGCGATGTGCTCCATCACGATGAAGGGCTGGCGCGTGAAGTCGCCGCGCGCCACGTAGTGCGGCACGTGCTGGCCGGTGAGCGCCGGCATGATCATCTGCTCCACCTCGTAGCCGACGATGGTGGCCGGATCCTCGCCGCCCTTGATGCGCGGCACCTTCATGATCAGCGGCGGCTCGGCGGCCACCGGCGCGGGCTGGCCCTCGGCGTCGACGCGGCTGACGCGCCACATGGCGGCCATGCCGCCCTGATGCAGGCGCTTCTCCAGCAGGAAGCCGTCGACGATCGCGCCCTTCTCGAGCGGGGGCGCCATGCCGCCGACGTCGTACCAGTCGGCGCCACGGCGCGAGCCGCCGCCGCCGCCCGAATTGAACGCGCCGCTCGATCGCACCGTGCCGGACTTGACCGACCGCGACGCTGGCTTGCCTTGCTCCCTGGCCATCACACCCCCTCCGCGAGACGCGCCGCCAGCCGGTCGGGCAGGCCCGCCGCGCGGATCTTGGCCGCGGCGCTCTCGTGGTCGTAGGGTACACGGTGATACGTGATCCGTTGAGCCCCCGGTTCGAACATCGCGTAGCAGGCGGCGGGATTGCCGTCGCGCGGCTGGCCGGCGGAGCCGGGGATCACCAGCCACTGGCGATAGCCGGGCAGCGGGATCGGCACCTCGGGCGTCGGCTTGAAGTCGCCGGCCTTGCCGGTGGCGCCCAGGTGGTACAGCGCCGGCTCGTGCACGTGGCCGCAGAAGGTGTAGTGGCAGGTGGTGGCGTGGATCGAGCGCACGGCGTCGGCGCGGCCCTGCACGTATTCCCACTGGCTGGGGGCGAAGGCGTTGGCGTGCACGTACAGGCGATCCTCGCGCTGCACCTGGAACGGCAGCGCGGCCAGGAAGTCGAGCTGGCCGGGGTCCAGCTGCGCGCGCGTCCAGTCGATCACCATGCGGGCCTCGGTGCGCATCTGCGGGGTGCTGCCGATGACGGCGGCCTCGTCGTGGTTGCCGCAGACGGCGGCGGCGCCGCCCTCCACCATCTCGCGCACCTGGTCGACGACCCAGGCCGGGTCGGCGCCATACCCGACGAAATCGCCCAGGAATGCCCACTCCGTCGCGCCTTGCGCGCGGGCGTGGGCAAACACGGCCTCGACGGCCTCCCGGTTGGCATGCAGGTCGGTCACGACCGCGATCTTGGTCATCTGTTCTTCAGGTGCGAGAGGCCATGCGGCAGCAGATGCCCATTCTGACTTGCATGTTGCCAGCACTCCCTGACAGCCTCCGTACGGGATTACGCACGCCCCACCCGGCCGAGGGGCGATGGAAACCCCTCATTCGGTAACGTGTTGACCTGCAGGCGCCACATGTTCACGGCGAGAATCCGGGGCAACGGGCGCCACCGCGCCTCCCTTGGAGAGGATCCATGTCCCGCTATCCGCACCTCGACCCATTGGCCGCCGCGCTCGTCGCGGCCTTGCTCGTTGCCGCCGTGCCCGCCTCGGCGAAGGCGCCGGTGGTCGACGGCGTGGTGCGGGGCGTCGACGGCACGGTCTACGCGCATGCCAAGGTGTGCGTCGACCGCAACGGCAACGCGCGCTGCGACGCGAACGAGCCGGCGGTGTTCTCGGGGCCGGATGGCAAGTTCAGGCTGGCCGCCAGCGGCGTCCTCGTGGCCGAGGTCGGCAAGGGCGCGTTCCTGGTCGACGAGGCGGCGCACACGAAGGTGGCGGTCGCGCGGGCGCTCGTGTTCAGGAGCCCGCAGCGCGCCGACGCGGTGCCGGTGGAGGTGGGGCCGCTGTCCACCGAGTTGCAGGCCCTCGTCGATGCGTCCGGCGGCGCGATCACGCTGGCCGCCGCCGACGCGCAACTGGGGGCGCGGCTGGGCGTGTCCGATCCCGTTTCGGACGCCGGTGCGCCGGACGGGAGCCACGCCGCGCTGGTGGCCGAGCAGGCGGCCGTGATCGACCGCATCGCCGCCGCCGTCGCCGACACCGGCCGCAAGCAGGACCTCGCCGCCGCGCTCGCCAGCCGGCTCGCGCTCGACCGCATCACCAACGTCGTCGTGATCTACGCCGAGAACCGCAGCTTCAACAACCTGTTCGCCAACTTCCCCGGCGCCACGGGCGTGCCCGGCAGCGGCGCGGGCAGGAAGAGGGCCCCCGGCTACGCGCCGCAGCGCGATCGCGACGGCAGCGTGCTGGCCAGGCTGCCGCCGGCCTGGGGCGGCCTCACCGCGGCCGGCCAGCCCGTCACGGTCACCCAGGCCCAGACCACCAACCTGTGGCCCAACGCGCCGTTCCAGATCGATTCGCCCACGCCGGCCTGGGGCGCGCCGGCGCTCGCCAACACCATCGTCACGCGCGACCTGTACCACCGGTTCTACGAGAACCAGATGCAGATCGACGGCGGCCTCAACGACAGGTTCGCCGCCTGGGGCGATTCGGGCGGCCTTGTGATGGGTTACTTCGACGGCAGCCGCACGGCCATGTGGAAGGTGGCGCGCGAGTACACGCTGGCCGACCGCTTCTTCCAGGGCGCGTTCGGCGGCTCGTTCCTGAACCACCAGTACCTGGTCTGCGCCTGCGTGCCGGTGTATCCCGACGCCGACACGAACCCGGCGCATCCGACCATCAGCGTGCTGCGCACCGCCGCCGACGGCAAGTTCACGCCCGATCTCGCGCTGGCCGACAACTCGCCTGCCTCCGCGCTGGCCGGGCCGCCGGTCTTCAAGAAGAGCGGCAACCTCACGCCCAGGGACTACCTCGGCGACGGCACCTTCCACGCGGTCAACACGATGCAGCCGCCGTACCAGCCCAGCTACAACCCGCCCACGCCCGACGATACCGCGGGCCTGTACGCGACGCTGGCCGAACCCAACACGCTGCCGCCGCAGACGCAGGCCACCATCGGCGACCTGCTCACCGCCAAGGGCGTCGCCTGGACGTGGTATTCCGGCGGCTGGAACGCATCGTCGGCCGATCGCACCAAGGTCTACGACGGCGCGTCGGGCAGCTTCCAGTCGCACCACCAGCCGTTCAACTACTACGCCGCGTTCGACCCGAAGGCGCACGCGGCCGAGCGCGCCGCCCACCTCAAGGACGAGGACGACCTGGTGGCCGCGGCCGCGGCCGGCACGCTGCCGCCGGTGGCGTTCTACAAGCCGATCGGCCAGGACAGCGAACACGCGGGGTACGCGAGCGTGGGCGAGGGCGACGCCCACATCGCCGAGCTCGTGGCCAGGCTGCAGGCCAGCCCGCAGTGGGCCCACATGGTGGTGGTGGTGACCTACGACGAGAACGGCGGCCAGTGGGACGAGGTGGCCCCGCCCAAGGGCGACCTGGTGGGCCCGGGCACGCGCATCCCCGCGATCATCATCTCGCCGTTCGCGCGCCGCGGCGCCGTCGACCACACGCCCTACGACACCGCCTCCATCCTGCGCTTCATCGCGCACCGCTGGTCGCTGCCGGTGCTGCCCGGCATCCAGTTGCGCGACGCGTCGCTGCAGGCGCACGGGCTGCCGCCGATGGGCGACCTCACCGCGGCGCTGGAACTGCGCGCGCATTGACCATGCGGCGCTTCGGCGCATCGATCGCCGGCATCGCGGTGCTGGCGATGGCCGTGGCAGCCCCGGTCGAGCCCGCGCCCCGCCTGTACGGCAGCCGGCCCGGCGTCGAGGCGCTGACCGCGCTGGGCCGCGCGATGTTCAACGATCCGGGACTGTCGGCCAGCGGCCGGCTGTCGTGCGCCAGCTGCCACGATCCCGCGACGGCCTTCGGCCCGAACGCGCGCACGCCCAGCCCGTTCGCCGACGCCGACCCCGCGCACGCCGGCACGCGCGCGATCCCCTCGCTGCGTTACGCGCAGTTCGCCGGCCGCTTCACCGAGCACACGCTCGACGACGAGGAGACCCACGGCGTGGACGGCGGCCCCACGGGCGGCTTCACGTGGGACGGGCGCGCGGACACCGCGCGCGAACAGGCGCGCATCCCGCTGTTCGACACGCGCGAGATGGGCAACGCCGACGAGGCCGCGCTGGCGCGTCGCGTGGCCGCGGCGCCCTATGCGGCGTCATTCCGCCAGGCCTTCAGCGCGCCGGGCCGCGACGTGTTCGCCGACCCGAAGCAGGTGGTCGCGTGGATGGCGCTGGCCTTCGAGGTCTACGAGCAGGCGCCGGAATTCGCGCCCTTCGACAGCCGCTACGACCGCTTCCTGGCCGGTCGCGCGGTGCTGTCGCCGGCCGAGCTGCGCGGCCTGGCGCTGTACCGCGACGCGGCCAAGGGCAACTGCGAGACGTGCCATCCGAGCCGGCGCAGCACGAGCGGCCGCGCGCCGCTGTTCACCGACGCGGGCTTCATCGCGGTGGGCGCGCCGCGGCGCACCGACCTGCCGCCGCTGGCACTGTCGGCCGTGGTGGCGTCGCGGGCGCGCGGCGCCGAAGTCGATCTGGGCCTGTGCCGCGCGGGTCGTCCCGGCCTCAGCGACGACCCGAGCTTCTGCGGACGCTTTCGCACGCCCACGCTGCGCAACGTGGCACTGCGCACGAGCTTCTTCCACAACGGCTCGGTGCACTCGCTGCGCGACGCCGTGGCGTTCTACGCGACGCGCGACACCGACCCCGCGCGCTGGTACCCGCGGCGCGCGGACGGCAGCGTGCACGCCTACGACGACCTGCCGCCCGCGAGCGTGCCGTATCTCGACCGCGAGGTGCCGTTCGAGCCGCTGGCCGACGGCCGTCCGCGCCTGGACGAGCGCGAGATCGACGACCTCGTGGCCTTCCTGCGCACGCTCACGGACGCCGATGCCGGGACGCCGAATTGGTGACGGGTGACCCATGCGGCGGTGGCCGGAAGTCCAAGGGAGCGGCGGATCCGGCTTTGCCGGCCCGCTCGCGGCCGGCCCCTCGGGGGCAGGGAGCGCCAGCGACCGTGGGGCTAACCAATTCTTCCCAGCAGCAGGTACTCCATGAGCGCCTTCTGCACGTGCATGCGGTTCTCGGCCTCGTCCCACACCACCGACTGCGGGCCGTCGATGACGTCGGCGGTGACTTCCTCGCCGCGGTGCGCCGGCAGGCAGTGCATGAACAGCGCGTCGGCGCGGGCGACGGCCATCATCTCGGTGTCGACGCGCCAGCGCTCGAAGTCCACCAGGCGGCGCTCGTTCTCGGCTTCGTAGCCCATGCTGGTCCACACGTCGGTGGTGACCAGGTCGGCGCCGCGGCAGGCGTCCAGCGGGTTGTCGAACAGCTTCACGCAGGCGCGGTTCTTCACGCCGGCCACGTCGAAGTCCAGTTCGTAGCCGCTGGGCGTGCTCACGTGCAGCGAGAAGCCGAGGATGTCGGCGGCCTGCAGCCACGTGTTGGCCATGTTGTTGCCGTCGCCCACCCACGCCACCGTCTTGCCGGCGATGGCGCCGCGGTGCTCGATGAAGGTGAACAGGTCGGCCAGGATCTGGCACGGGTGGAACTCGTTGGTGAGGCCGTTGATGACCGGCACGCGCGAGTGCGCCGCGAACT
>Ga0302154_10000067_pt1 | contig 90808 bp, 68 predicted proteins | sample I_Bog_N2_3_FD_193507 | JGI IMG/M metagenome (GOLD analysis project Ga0302154, IMG submission 193507) | Peat permafrost microbial communities from Stordalen Mire near Abisko, Sweden - I_Bog_N2_3 | ecosystem: Environmental > Terrestrial > Soil > Wetlands > Peat | place: Sweden: Abisko, Stordalen... | reverse complement strand
TCGCTGCACGACCGCCGGATCTACGACACCAAACCTCGGTCACAAGAGCTTCGCGGTATTGGGCCCGCTCGCCCTGTTTGGCACCGCCTTGTATCCAGTTCTTGTTCATCGGCCCGCAGCTTCGCTCCACGCTTCCTCCCCACACTCGGTCACCCTCATGCAGTTGCGCTTCACTTCGTTCGCTGTGACCTGCTTACGGCGGGACTTACACCCGTAAGAACGCGCCCATGCTGGGCGCACCAAAAGGAGAGGGGATGGCCTCGGCCATCCCCTCTCACCACTACACAGTTGTTCGCGTCTCAGAAGTGGTACGCCACGCCGACCGTCGGAATGAAGATGTTGTACCACTTGTCGGTGGTAAAGTTGGGGCCGGAACTGTTCGTGCTCGATACTACGCCAAAGGTTGGCACCTTGGTGACGATCGCGCGATACTCCACGCGAATATCATAGCTGGGGCTGATCTCGTACGCTACGCCGATGCCATACAATCCGCCGATGCGGGTCTGCCGCCTGGCATCGATATCCGTCGTGCCCGAGTTGCGGATCGGCATGAAGATCATACCTGCCGCGCCCACCTCGACAAAGGGATTGTATTTGCGATAGTTGAAGGAGCGCACATAGGCGCCCGACATCTCCATGTTGCGCGTCAGTACGGTAAGGCTCTCCGGCGCTCCCGGTAACGGATTGTTAATGATATTGGGCCCGGAAAATCCAATCCTGTTCTGGTAGGTTACGCCGTAGTTGCCTTCCAGAGCGCTCGAAGGCGTCAGCATGAAACGGTAGCTGGCCAGTAATCCATAAGCCGGGGTCGCATGGACATACACGTCCGTGGGCGCGGCAATCGGCGGTTCAATCAGCCCGATACCGCTCAGGCTGACATCCTGGCGGCTCTCCTGGGCACGGACTGCGGCCACGCTCACGGCCAGCAGAAATGCAACTAAGGCGATCTTCTTCATTCGGTCCTGAACCTCACGACTGCGCAACCGTCCGGCTGGCAACGAACTTTCGATTCCGGCGCTCCGGTCGAGCCGGGCCCCACTCTCAGCATTGTAAATGGCCGAGGCGGTCCTTGGCTGCAGCCGCGCAGCAAAATGATCTGATGCCTTAGACGCAAGGACAGGCAAACCGTCTCTCCACGAGCAAGAACAGGCATCCAACCGCCAAACAGGTTATCCTGAATAGAGTGCTTCGATCCTTCTTTGAGGTGTAGATTTAGTGCCCACCACCAAGCGTCCTGTTGTCCTGACCATCCTCGACGGATGGGGCTATCGCCCGGAAACCGCCAATAACGCCGTTGCGCTGGCCCGCAAGCCCACCTACGACCTGCTGATGCGCCAGTATCCCAACACGCTCATTCAGGCCTCGGAGCACTTTGTCGGACTGCCCGACGGCCAGATGGGCAACAGCGAGGTCGGCCACCTGAATATCGGCGCCGGGCGCATTGTGCAGATGGACATCACGCGCATCGATCTGATGGTGCTCAACAACACGCTCAAGGACAATCCCCGCATCCAGGCCTGCTTCGAGTACGCCCGCCAGCAGGGCCGCGCGCTGCATCTGGTCGGTCTGGTCTCCGACGGCGGCGTCCACTCCCACCAGGAGCATTTATACGCCTTGCTCCGCGCCGCCCGCGAGGCCGGTCTCACCCGCGTCTTCATCCACGCCTTCCTCGACGGCCGCGATACCCCGCCCACTTCGGGCATCGATTACATCGCCAAACTCGAACAGAAGCTCCGCGAGATCGGCACCGGCAAGATCGCCTCCGTCAGCGGAAGATATTACGCCATGGACCGCGACAAGCGCTGGGAGCGCCAGCGCAAGGCCTTCGACGCCATGGTCCTCGGCAAGGGCGAGTGCTCCACGGCCACCGACGCGGTCACCGCCATCCGCGCCAGTTACAACAACAGCGTGCAAGATGAGTTCGTTCTGCCCATCACCATCGTCGACGAGCACAACAAGCCGCTGGCGCTCATTCGCGACGAGGACGCCGTGCTCAACTTCAACTTCCGCGCCGATCGCGCCCGCCAGGTCACCCGCGTCCTCACCCGCGAGAGCGGCATCAACGCCGCCGGCGGTCGCGACCTCGACTCCTGGGAGGCGCTCGATCAAACCATTCCCCGCTCCGAGCTGCCCAAAAATCTTCACTACACCTGCATGACGCAGTACGACGAAAAGTTTCAGCTGCCCATCGTCAGCCCGCCGCAGTCAATGGAGCACATTCTCGGCAATATGCTCGCCCAGGCCAATCTGCGCAACCTGCGCACCGCCGAGACGGAAAAATTCGCCCACGTGACGTTCTTCTTCAATGGCGGCGTAGAAAAACCCTTCGACGGCGAGGAGCGCGTCCTCACGCCTTCACCCAAGGTGGCCACCTACGATCTGATGCCGGAGATGAGCTCCGTCAAGGTCGGCGACTCGATCGAGAAGGCCATCCTCGACACCAGCTTCGATGTCGTCATCTCCAACTTCGCCAACCCCGACATGGTCGGCCACACCGGTGTTCTATCGGCTGCCATTCTGGCCGTCGAGGCCGTCGACCGCCAGCTCGCCCGCGTCTATGAGGCCGTCAAGCAGCGCAACGCCATCTGGATCGTCACCGCCGATCACGGCAACTGCGAGACCATGGTCGATCCCATCACCGGCGAGCCGCACACGGCGCACACCACCAACCCGGTGCCGCTGATTTATGTGGCCGAGGAGGCGAAGAACTTCCGCCTGCGCCCCGACGGTTCCCTGCGCGACATCGCCCCGACGTTGCTCAACCTGCTCAACCTGGGCGAGCCCAAGGAGATGACCGGCCGCGATCTGCGCCTGCCGCTGGCACAATAGCGTCATCTCTCCTGCAAATGCACAAAGGCGAAGCCATTCCGGCTTCGCCTTTGTCGTCTCGCAACGATTACACAAATCGTCTATTGCGCTTTCAAGCCGCGGGCTTCTGCGTTGCCGCCATCTCCGCATCGGGAACGATACACTTTTCAGAAGAGAGCAACTGCTGCAACTCAGCAGGCAGCGCAGAGATAGGAACAAATCTCTCGAAGTCGCTTTCGGTCAATTCGCGGACTTCACCCTCATCATTTGTCAATGGTCTTTGGTTTGCCATATTTTCGAGCCTCCCGATCATTAGCCTTCCGAAAACTGATGACGCGAATCCCTCCTGCCGTGGGCAAAAAACAAAGGATATGCAGACGTTTCAGCAAGTATCTCACTGCTACGATGCGATTCTCACCATGATGCACTTCGCCAAAATAGGAAGCCGAAACAAGGTCAAACTCGGCTGCCTGTTCAAAGCTGAGGTTACGCTCATGAAGATTGCGCTCACTCTTCCGCGGGTCGAACGTGATCTCCACAGATAGAATTATATGCCGAAAACAGTTTTGCCTCCCATTCCTTGCGAATTCTGCAAGAAATAGAAGGCAAAACCATCACAATGTAAACGAGCTTTACGCCATCGCCCGTTACCGCAACGGCGCAGGCTCATCCACCGCGGCCAGATAGCGGTCCACGGCGGCGGCGGCTTTGCGGCCTTCACTGATCGCCCAGACAACGAGTGATTGTCCGCGACGCATATCGCCCGCGGCGAAGACATTTTCAACTGAGCTTTGATAGTTGTTGGCGGCCACGTTGCCGCGCCCATCCAGCGCCACGCCCAACTGCTCGATCAAGCCGGAACGCACCGGCCCGAGAAAGCCCATCGCCAGCAGAACCAGATCCACGTCCAACGTGAACTCGGAACCTTCGATGGCTTCGAACTTCGGCGGCGGCCCGACGCGCACCGCGTGCAACTGCTTCACGTTGCCCTCGGCGTCGCCGGTAAATTTGACGCTGTTGATGCTCCAATCGCGAATGCCGCCCTCTTCGTGCGCGCTCTCGGTGCGCAGTTGCAGCGGCCACATCGGCCACGGCGTCGAGGAGGCGCGCTGGACCGGCGGCTTGGGCATGATCTCGAATTGATGCACGCTCAAGGCCTTTTGCCGCAGGCTGGTTCCCAGGCAATCGGCGCCCGTGTCGCCGCCGCCGATAATCACCACGCGCTTGCCGGTGGCCAGAATATCGAGCGCCGGATCCAGTTGATCGCCCTCGCAGCGCTTGTTCTGCTGCGGAAGAAACTCCATCGCAAAGTGAATCCCCTTCAGCTCGCGTCCGGGAATCTTCAAGTCGCGCGGCTGCTCTGAGCCACCCGCCAGCAGGATCGCGTCGTAGTGCTCGGTCAATGCATCGACGGGCACATTCACGCCCACGTGCGCGTTGGTCACAAAGGTGACGCCCTCTTCGCGCATCTGCTCAACGCGCCGGTCGATGACGTGCTTTTCCAGCTTGAAGTTGGGAATACCGTAGCGCAGCAATCCGCCGATGCGGTCGGCCTTCTCGTAGACCGTCACGGAGTGTCCGGCGCGGCGCAGTTGCTGCGCGGCGGCCAATCCCGCCGGCCCGCTGCCGACGACGGCGACCCGCTTGCCGGTGTTCTGCTCCGGCGGCTCGGGATGGATCCAGCCCTCATCCCAGCCGCGCTCGACAATGCTTTTTTCCATCAGCTTGATGGAGACCGGCGGCTGGCTGATTCCCAGCACGCAGGCCGCCTCGCACGGCGCGGGGCAGATGCGCCCGGTGAACTCCGGAAAGTTGTTGGTCGCGTGCAGGCGATGGATCGCCGCCTCCCAGCGACTGGTATAGACCAGATCGTTCCAATCGGGAATCAGATTGTTCACCGGACAGCCCGTATGGCAGAAGGGAACGCCGCAGTCCATGCAGCGCGCGCCCTGCTCGCGCTGCTTCTCTTCGGGAAAGGGTTGATAGATCTCGAACCAATCCTCGACCCGCTCCTCGACCGCGCGCCGTGCGGGCTGCTCGCGTTCAATCTCCAGAAATCCTGTCACCTTACCCATGCTTCACCTCTGTTGCCGCCATCAGAGGCGACGGATTCTTTGGGGAAACGGAATTGATCGCGGCGGAGTTGGCGCCCTCGTTTCCTTCCTTGCGCTCGATACCCAAAACGCGTTTGTACTCATGCGGGAAGACCTTGATGAAGCGCGGCTGCGATTCGGCCCAATTCTCCAGAATCCATGCCGCGCGCGGCGAACCGGTCAGATCGCGATGGCGCTCCAGCAGTCCGCGCACCCGAACCACGTCCTCGGCAAGATCGAGCGGCTCCAGATCGACGCTGGCTGTGTTGCAGCGGCGCGCGGCAAAGTCGCCCTGCTCGTCGTAGACAAAAGCGAAGCCGCCGCTCATGCCCGCGGCAAAGTTGCGTCCCGTCTTGCCGATGATCACCGTCAAACCGTTGGTCATATACTCGCAGCCGTGGTCGCCCACGCCTTCCACCACCGCCGTCGCTCCCGAGTTGCGCACGCAGAAGCGCTCGCCGGCGATGCCGTTCAGGAAGACCTCGCCGCTGGTGGCGCCGTAGAGCACCACGTTGCCCACCAGAATGCTCTCCTCCGGCAGGAAGCTGGAATCCTTCGGCGGATAGGCGATGATGCGCCCGCCGCTCAACCCCTTGCCCAGATAATCGTTCGAGTCGCCCTCCAGCTCCAGCGTCACGCCGCGCGGCACGAATGCCCCGAAGCTCTGCCCAGCCGAGCCGTTGAAGTTGAAGTGGATCGTCTCCTCCGGCAATCCTTCCGAGCCGTAGCGCATGGCGATCTCGCCGCCCAGCATCGCGCCCACCGTGCGATGCACGTTGCGAATCGCAAAGCTCGCCTTCACCGGAGTCTTCGCTTCGAGAGCCGGCTGCGCGGCGGCAATCAGCTGATGATCGAGCGCCGTCTCCAGTCCATGATCCTGGCAACTGGTCTGCCGCCGCGCCACGCGCGAGGGCAGCGTCGGCGCATACAGAATCGACGAAATATCGATGCCCTTGGCCTTCCAGTGATCGTGCGCTATCGCGGCGTCGATCTTGTCCACGCGGCCCACCATCTCATTGACCGTGCGGAAGCCCAGCTTGGCCATATGCACGCGCACCTGTTCGGCGATGAAGAAGAAGAAGTTCACCACGTGCTCCGGAGCACCCGTGAAGCGCGCTCGCAGAACCGGGTCCTGCGTGGCGATGCCCACCGAACAGGTATTCAGATGGCATTTGCGCATCATGATGCAGCCCATCGTGATTAATGGCGCAGTCGCAAAGCCGTACTCTTCGGCGCCCAGCAACGCGGCGATCACCACATCCCGGCCCGTCGCCAGCTTGCCGTCGGTCTGCACCTTGATGCGTCCGCGCAGATCGTTCAGCAGCAGCACCTGCTGCGTCTCGGCCAAGCCCAGTTCCCATGGCAGTCCGGCGTGCTTGATCGAACTGAGCGGCGAAGCTCCCGTGCCGCCGTTGTCGCCCGAGATCAGCACCACGTCGGCGTGCGCCTTGCTGACGCCCGCCGCCACCGTGCCCACGCCCACCTCCGAGACCAATTTCACCGCGATACGCGCCTTGGGATTCACATTCTTCAGGTCGTAGATCAGTTGCGCCAGATCTTCTATCGAATAAATGTCGTGGTGCGGCGGCGGCGAGATCAACCCCACTCCGGCAATCGAGTGGCGCGTCTTGGCAATGATCGCATCCACCTTGTGGCCGGGCAGTTGTCCGCCCTCGCCAGGCTTGGCCCCCTGCGCCATCTTGATCTGCAATTCGTCGGCATTCACCAGATAATTCGTCGTAACCCCGAAGCGGCCCGAGGCCACCTGCTTCACCGCCGAGCGCCGCAGGTCGCCATTCGCATCGCGCTTGAAGCGCTCTTCCTCCTCGCCGCCCTCGCCGGTGTTGGACATTCCGCCCAGCCGGTTCATGGCAATCGCCAGCGTCTCGTGTGCTTCTTTGCTGATCGACCCAAAGCTCATCGCGCCCGTCGTAAAGCGCTTGACGATCTCCTTGGCCGGCTCGACCTCATCCAGCGGTATCGGCTTCTCGGCGTACTTCAACTGCATCAGCCCGCGCAGCGTACACAGATGCCGGCTCTGATCGTCCAGCAGGTCGCTGTACTCCTGGAAGCTCGCGAAGCTGTTCTCGCGCACCGCGCGCTGCAGTTTGGCGATCGTCTCCGGATTCTGCAAATGGTACTCGCCGTCGATGCGGAACTGGTATTGTCCGCCCACCGCCAGCTCCGTCTCCGACTCCGTCAGCGGCTCGAAGGCATAGCGATGCTTCAGGAGCGCCTCGCGCGCCAGCACCTCCAGGCCCACGCCCTCGATGCGCGAGGCCGTGCCCGAGAAGTACGCCTCCACCAAATCGTGATTCAGCCCAACGGCCTCGAAGACCTGCGCCCCGCGATAGCTTTGCAGCGTGCTGATGCCCATCTTCGAGAAGGTCTTCAGCAATCCCTTGTTGATCGCCTTGATGAAGTTCTTCTCCGCATGCGGCCCGGTCACGCTGTGCGGCAGCAGACCCAGACGCTTCAGGTCGTGCAGGGTCTCAAAGGCCAGATAGGGATTGATCGCGCTGGCGCCGTAGCCAATCAGCAAGGCGAAGTGCATCACCTCTCGCGGCTCGCCGCTCTCGATAATCAGCGCCACCTGCGTGCGCGTCTTGTCCTGCACAAGCCGGTTGTGCACGGCGGCCATCGCCAGCAGGCTGGGAATCGGCGCGTATGTCGCATCCACGCCGCGATCGGAAAGAATCAGCAGCGTATAGCCCGAGTCCACGGCGTGCGCCGCGCGCGCGCTCAGGTCGTCCAGCGCGTGCTTCAGCGCCTTCTCGCCGTCCGCCGCGCGGAAGAGCGTCGGCAGCGTCGTCGCCAATAAATCTCCCGAGGAGACGCGCTTCAGCTTATCCAAGTCGCGATTGCTCAGGATCGGATGCGGCAGCTTCAGCGTGTGGCAGTTGTCCGGCGCCTCCTCCAGAATGTTGCGCTCCGTGCCGATGTAGCTGATCAGCGACATCACCAGCTCTTCGCGAATCGGATCGATCGGCGGATTCGTCACCTGTGCAAAGAGTTGTTTGAAGTAATTGAATAACGGCTGCGGACGGTCGCTCAGGCAGGCCAGCGGCACATCGGTGCCCATCGAGCCGATCGGCTCCGCGCCCGCCGCGCCCATCGGCCCCAGCAGCACCTTCAAATCCTCTTCGCTGTAACCGAAGGCACGCTGTCTGCGCAGCAGCGGCTCGGTCTTGGCCACGACGTTGCGCGCCGGCGGCTCCGGCAACTGCTCCATCGTCACCTGCTGCTCTTTCAGCCACTCCGCATAAGGCTGGCGTCCGGCCAGTTGCTTCTTGATCTCCGCGTCCGAGATGATGCGCTGCGCAACGGTATCCACCAGGAACATACGTCCCGGCTGCAAGCGTCCCTTGGTGCGAATATCCGCGGCAGGTACCTCCAGCACGCCGGCCTCGGAGGCCAGCACCACCAGGTCATCCTTGGTGACGATGTAACGCCCCGGGCGCAATCCATTGCGGTCCAGCGTTGCGCCGATCACCTTGCCGTCGGTAAAGCAGAGCGCCGCGGGGCCATCCCACGGCTCCATCAGCGAGGCGTGGTACTCGTAAAAAGCGCGCTTGTCCTCGTCCATATCCGGATTGCCCGACCAGGCCTCCGGCACCAGCATCGCCATCACGTGCGGAATCGAACGGCCCGATTGCACCAGGAACTCGACCGCATTGTCCAGCGAGGCCGAGTCGCTCCCGCCCGGCATAATCACCGGATAGAGCTTGTCAATCTCTTCGCCGTAGAGCGCGCTCTCCAGCACCGACTGGCGCGCATTCATCCAGCTGATGTTGCCGCGAATCGTGTTGATCTCGCCGTTGTGCGCCAGATAGCGGTAAGGATGCGCCAGCTTCCAGCTCGGAAAGGTATTCGTCGAAAAGCGCTGATGGATCAGGCAGAGCGCGCTTTTCACCTGCGGGTTGGCCAGCTCGTAGTAGAACTTCTCAATCTGCGGCGCCAGCATCAGTCCCTTGTAGACGATCGTCCGGCAGGAGAGCGAGGGAATATAGAACTCTTCCTTGCCCTCGATCTCCGTCAGCAGCGTCTCATTCTCCGTCCGGCGGCGCACCTTGTAGAGCAGCCGCTCGAAGGCGTCGTCGTCGGCCTTCATCCCCTCGGGCTTGCCTAGAAACAATTGCTCGATGTAGGGTTGCGAGGCCCGCGCCTCGCGTCCGATCACCTCGCCATTGACCGGCGTATCGCGCCAGCCGAGAACCGTCAATCCCTCTTCCTTGGCGATGCGCTCGATCACGCCCTCGCACTGCAAGCGGCTGTGCTTGTCCACCGGCAAAAAGCACATCGCCACGCCATACTCGCCTACCGCGGGCAGCGGCGGCATTCCCAGCACGCCGCATTCATGCACATAATATTCATGCGGAATCTGAATCAGTATCCCCGCACCGTCGCCCGTCTCCGGATCGCAGCCCGCCGCGCCGCGATGCGTCAGGTTGATCAGCACCTCCAGCCCCTTGCGGATAATATCGTGGCTCTTTTCGCCGCGGATGTTGGCCACCAATCCCATGCCGCAGGCGTCGTGCTCCTGCTGCGGGTGATAGAGCCCTTGCGGCTTGGGTGTGCGGGTACAACCATTCAATCTCTGCATGGCAACCTTCTCAATTGATATTTTTCCCTGCGAAGTGCAATTCTTCCGGCCCATCGACACAAACGCCGCGCGATTCCGCAGGGGGGAAATCGCCTTGTCTCTCTGCAAGAGGCCCATCAGGCAGGCCCGGCCGCATCTGGAGCTAAACTGGAGTCTCTAGTATATCGAAAAATTCTCGTCCTCGCAGGCCGCCGCCCCCAACTGTATCTTCGATTTCCCATATCTTGATGCTTCAGAGAAGGGTACAGAGTTCATTCAGGTCAACAAACCTCTTGAAACGCCGCTTCCTCTTCTCGAAAGTACTGCAAGAATATTCCCTCACACCAATCCTAACTCCCGCAGCAGAAAGGCATAATCCAGCGCAATCTCCTTCAGGTAGTCGTAGCGCCCGCTCGCGCCGCCGTGTCCGGCCTTCATATTCGTCACCAGCAGCAACCGATTCGAGTCCGTCTTCAGCGTCCTCAGTTTGGCCACATACTTCGCCGGCTCCCAATACATCACCTGGCTGTCGTGCAGCGAAGTCTTCACCAACATCGCCGGGTAACTGGCCGCGCGCAGATTGTCATAGGGGGAATAGCTCATCATGTACTTGAAGTATTCTTCCTCGTTCGGATCCCCCCATTCCTCGTACTCGGGCACCGTCAGCGGCAGCGTCGCGTCCAGCATGGTATTCATCACATCCACAAACGGCACGTGCGAGACGACGGCGCGGAAGAGATCCGGTCGCAGGTTCACCACCGCGCCCATCAGCAATCCGCCCGCCGATCCGCCCTCGATCGCCACGCGCGCTGGATCGCCGTAACCGGCCGCCGTCAGATGCTCAACCGAGGCAATGAAGTCCGTGAAGGTATTGCGCTTCACCAGCATCTTGCCCGCGTCGTGCCAGGGCTCGCCCAGATCGCCGCCGCCGCGGATATGCGCGTAGGCCATCACCACGCCACGATCGAGCAAACTCAGCCGGTTCGAGCTGAAGTTCACCGGCAGCGCGTAGCCGTACGATCCGTAGCCGTAGACGTAAAGCGGATTCCGGCCCGCCACGCGCTTGTCTTTTCTGTACACCAGCGAGACAGGCACTTGGACGCCGTCCGGCGCCGTGGCCTGAACGCGCTCGCTCGCATAGAGCGTGCGGTCGAAGCCGCCTGGAACCTCCAACTGCTTCAGCAGCTTCGAAGTTCCCGTCGTCACGTCATACTCGTAGACCGAGGCCGGCGTCACCAGCGACTGGTAGGCATAGCGAAAGGAGGGAGTTTGGAAGATGCGGTTCACATGCGGATGCGCGCTGTAGGCCGGCTCGGGAAATCCGATCTCTCCGGCCATCGCCAACTCCGGCCCATCACCCTTGAAGCGCCACACGCGCAGCCGAGGAAGCCCTTGCTCGCGTTCGCAGGCCACAAAGAAATCCGCGAAGAGATCGATCTCTTCAATCATCACGCCCTCGCGGTGCGGGATGAGTTCCCTCCAGTGCTCGCGTCCCGGCGCGGCCGCCGGCGCGGTCACCAGGCGAAAGTTCCGCCCTTGATCGTTGGTGCGGATGAACCAAAGCCCATTGCGATGGTCGATGGAATACTCATGATCGTCCTCGCGCTCGGCGATCCGCGTGAACTCACTCTCCGGCTTATCGGCATCGAGCACCCACGACTCGCTGGTGATGTGGCTGGCCGACTCCATCACGATGTACTTGCCGTCGCGCGTGCGTCCCGCGCCCAGGTTAAAGCGCTCATCATCCTCTTGATAAACCAGCTCGTCCGTCGTGTGCGGCGAGCCAAGTGAATGCCGCCAAAGCTGGTACTGCCGCTTCTGCTCTTCATCCTCGACGGTATAAAAAAGTGTTTTGCTTTCCGCCGCCCAAACCACCGAGCCGACTCTCTCGACGCGCTCACCAAACGTCTCGTTTGTCTGCAAATCCTTCACGTGAAGCGTGTACTGCCGGAAGCCGGTCGTGTCGGTCGTATAGGCCAGCCAGCGCCCGTCGCGGCTGATATCGGTTGCGCCAATCGAGAAGAAGGCCTGCCCTTCGGCCAGCAGGTTGCCGTCAAGAATCACTTCCTCCGGCGCTTCCGCATCCGGTCCGGCCTCGGCTCCGCGCCTGCGGCAGTGAATCGCATACTGCTTGCCCTCTTCGGTGCGCGTCGCGTACCACCAGCCACCCTCGCGATAGGCAACCGAGACGTCGGTCTGCTTGATGTGCGAGAGCATCTCCCGGTACAGTTCCTGGCGCAGCTCGCCAAGCGGCTCCATCACTGCCTCGGCGTAGGCGTTCTCCGCCTCCAGATACGCGGTAACTTCGGGCTTCTCTTTCTCGCGCAGCCAGGCGTAGTCGTCCGTAAGGACGAAGCCATGCAGGGCAGTCTCTTTGTGTTCAATGCGGGCGATGGGCGGCGTAAGTTGCGGATTTTCTGTCATCTCCTTATCAGTGTATCCGCTGAATACAGAGTATTGTAGCTGAATTGAACCTCATCGAGTCCGGTTTCTAGCTACGATCCACAAGGCAACCAGAAAGTATGCGTGACCCAATGATCCATCTCCCAATGTTGGTGGCTGTATTGGCATTCCTCAGCAGGAGGGGCGTGGGGATTCTGACGTGTTGCACCCGTGGCAGAAGCCTGTTCACCATCATTCGGACAGATAGCTGACCCTCCCTGTGCAATGGCTACAGCATTTTCGCTTCTGATGTATACAGAATCCTTGCAGTAAAGTGGCTTTTTCCTCAAAAAAATCCACCTTCGATGCGCTCGTAATGTCAACAAGTGAAGCGAAAATTCTCTAACACAGTAATGCAATTCCAACGACGATCTTTCTCATCTCGACCTCCATTTGATTCTAAGGAACACCGGAAACGATACCATACTTCAAGGCAGAACTGAGGGGACTTTACGCGATGACGCCCATGATGTGAGAATGTGAGCACATCGAATGCCCCTTTACTCTCAAGCCCTTGCCTTAATTCGCGCCAACCTCGAAGCGATCCGGAACGGCCACAAAGCCAGGCCTGTTGCCATCGGGAAGTTGACCGAAGACCAACTTGAAGCCATCAACAGGCATCGTCTAAGCCGCAACCAAACGCTTCCTCCTATCGATGCCGAAGTGATATTTATCGGCAGCCATATCTTTCAAAGCCGCATCGTCCGCGATGGCTAAAGCATCGATGATGTGATCGATCAGGTGGTAAGCGCGATGAGCGCGGCATCAGAGCTTGTCGGCAATCTTCCCATGCAAGCCATCGAGAACCCGGTGCCCAGGACAGACCGATAGGGAAACCAAATCCATGACCGGGCAGTCTTCGAGTGCATGAGCCGCCGCCCGCGCCCGGAACTGTTCTCCGTGGTGCCCAAGGGCGACAAGATCAAGCCGGAAAAGCAGAAAAACCGCCCGTAAGCGGTCTTTCTGGATTCAATCAAGCGAATCGCCCGGCTAACAGAAACCTTCCGGCGCACCAATCGCTCGACTAAAGTATAACCAATTCGCAGAAAAAATCAAATTTTGGAGTCAACTCAGATTTTTCAATTCAGCCCAATGCACCAGAATCGATGCATCGGTTTTGGAACCTTACCACCCCTGTACCCGTACAATAGAGAGCGATGAAGGCTTTTCGCCGCGCACAATTCGCCGCTGGACTGCTGCTGGCAGCTCTTGTTTCTATCCCCGTCGCCCAGGCCGAGCGAGTCGAGGATCTGCCTCAGCCCACCGATTACGTCAGCGACCTTGCCCACGTCCTTTCGCCCGGCGCAATCGCTCATCTGGACTCGATCTGCGCCCAGCTCGACCACTCGAAGGCCAATGCGCAGATCGCCATCGTAACCATCCACACTCTCGACGGCGTCGATCCAGCCGAGTTCGCCAACGCTCTCGAAGACAAGTGGAAGATGGGCCGCAAAGGCTCCGACCGCGGCGTACTGATCTTTCTCGCCGTCAACGATCACCAGCGCCGCATCGAAGTTGGCTATGGACTGGAAGGCATACTGCCCGACGGCAAGCTGGGCGACATCGGCCGCGAGATGGTTCCCGATCTGCGCGCCAACAACTTCGACGGAGCCGTGACAGGGGCCGTGGACGAAGTGGCGCAGGTGATCGCCGCCGACGCCAGCCTCACGCTGACGGGCACTGATCCGTCAGGTGAGTCAGCGATGGCAGGGCAGCCTGCGACTCCGCATTTCAATGTTGGAAAGCTGATTATCCTCGTTATCTTTCTTCTCTTCTTTGGCTTTCGCGGTCTGCTGGCTTTAGGCCTCTTCGGCGGCTTACGCGGCGGTCCCTGGATCGGCGGCGGCGGTTTTGGCGGCGGAGGCGGCTCCGGTGGTGATGGAGATTCTGGCGGCGGATTTGGCGGCTTCGGCGGTGGCGGCTTCGGCGGCGGAGGAGCCGGTGGAAGCTGGTAGATTTCAAAGGGATAAAGCGGAGTGTCCATGTTTTCTGATTGAATTGATGATTTGAAAGGGCACGGCTTTAGCCGTGCCAAAACAAGCACAGAAATTGCGCGGGCTTTAGCCCCCATAGGCAAGCCCCAAGGAGAACAACACACTATGAGTCGTGGATTGAAGATTGCTCTGGCCGTGATCGGCGGCTTCTTTGCGCTGATCGTCATCGTTGCCCTGATGGCCTTTTCCAGTTACGTCACAGCAAAGAACACGATGGTCAGCAAGGAAGAAGGCGTCAAGGCCGCTTGGTCGGATGTGGATGTGCAGTTGCAGCGCCGCCTTGATCTGATTCCCAACCTCGTCGAGACCGTCAAGGGATTCACCAAGGAAGAGAGCACGGTCTATGGCGACATCGCCAACGCCCGCGCCGGAATGCTGAACGCGCAAGGGCCTTCTGAAAAGATCGCCGCCAACGGCAAGCTCGATTCGGCGATCGGCCGCCTGCTGCTGCTCACGGAAAACTATCCGCAACTGCGCTCCAGCGACCAGTTCATGCGCCTGCAGGATGAGCTGGCCGGAACCGAGAACCGCATCGGCGTCGCCCGCAAGCGCTACAACGACGCCCTGCGCGACTACAACACCTACGTGCGCCAATTCCCCAACAGCATCTGGGCCGGCATCGCGGGCTTCCAGGTCAACAACGCATTCTTCGAGGCCAGCGAGGCCGCAAAGAACGCACCCGCAGTCAAGTTCTAGTTGCCATCGCGCCCATCGGCCAAGTCCGGTCCATCCGCTGTCTCCACAAGCGATGGACCGGGCGCAGCGCTTCTTGATCCTCGTCACGGGAGAGGTTGCACGCCCGCTCTTTCTGTGCAAAAACCGCCCTCAATTACTGAGAATCTCCCAATTCTGCACCGCATTTTTAGGATTTTCCAAGAAGAGGAATTTCGGACTCCCTTATCCACAATATCCCCGCTTGGCCCCGTTGACCATGCTCTCCAAGCCCCGTAGAGTTTGTAATCGGAGGGCAACTTTCCCGCCGCGGCCGTGCGTGGCCGTCCGGTTGTCCATGCATTCGATTAACGCCCGTTGCAGTCCTGACCACTCGGAGAAAAAATGCTGAAATTAAAGAAGATCCACATCCTCGGCTTCAAGAGCTTCTGCGACCGCACGGAGTTGTCCGTCGCCGGTACAGGCATTGCCGTGGTGGTGGGGCCGAATGGCTGCGGCAAGTCGAACATCCTCGACGGAGTCAGTTGGGTTCTCGGCGAGCAGAGCGCCAAGTCCTTGCGCGGCACGCATATGCAGGACGTGATCTTCGCCGGAACCCGGGAGCGCAAGCCGCTCGGCATGGCCGAGGTCACGTTGACCCTTGTCGATCCCGAGGCCTACGAAGGACCGATCCTGGTCGAGCCGCAGGTGGTCGTCGATCAGGACGGTCCCGCCGACTGGGATGAGGACGAGGTGCGTCGCGAGCGCGCCAGTGAGGCCGAGGAGATTGTCGCCAACGAGCAGCCCGGCCAGGTGCTGGATGAGGATTCCGTTCAAGAGTCCGCCGCAACGCCGGCGCCGCAAGCTGTCGTGCTCAAGATCCGCCGCCGCAAATTCCAGCGCACGCCGCAGAAGGGCGAGGTCGTCATCACTCGCCGTCTCTTCCGCACCGGCGAAAGCGAGTATCTGCTGAACGGCAAGCTCTGCCGTCTGCGCGATATTCAGGACATCTTCATGGGCACCGGCCTGGGTCCGGAGAGCTACGCCATCATCGGCCAGGAGCGCATCGGCCAACTGCTCAGCTCCAAGCCCTACGAGCGCCGCTCGATCATCGAGGAGGCGGCCGGCATTACGCGCTTCAAGACCAAAAAGCGGCTGGCCGAGCTGCGCCTGGAGAGCGCCAAACAGAACCTGGCTCGCGTGGACGACATCTTCGAGGAAGTCACGCGCCAGATGAACTCCCTCAAGCGCCAGGCGGCCAAGGCCGAGCGCTTTGCGGCGGTGCGCGACGAACTGCGCGGCCGTCTGCGCGTGGTGCTGGCTAGCCGCATGGCCATGATGGATGCCGATCAGGCGCGTCTGGAGACTGAGATCGCCGCGCTGACCGCGCAGATCAACACTTCGGCGGCGGAGATTGAAACGGCTGAGGCCGAGCAGCACTCGCTCACCGAGCGCGGATATGCGCTGGACAGCCAGAGCCAGGAGGCGCAGAACCGCGCCAACACCGCCGCCGTCGAGCGCGAGCGGGCCGCGGCCAGGGAGCGCGCCAACTCCGAGCGTGTAGTCGAGTTGGAAACGCGCATCACGGCGGCGGGAACGGAACTGGAGCAGACGCGCACGCAGTTGGCCGGCATCGCCGAAGAGCGGACGCAGCAGCACAGCTTTCTGGCCACGGCCGCCGAAGAGGCGCGCGCCTTCCGCCAGCAGGTCGAAGCGCGCCAGCAAGAGGCGCGCACGGCGGCCGAAGAGGTTTTTGCCGCAGAGCGGCAGTTGGAGGCCGGCCGCCGTCAGGTGATGCATCTGCTGACCCAGGCCGGCAATGCGCGCAATCAGACCGCCCAGGGCGAGGAGAGTCTGGCCGTGCTGGAGCGCGAGGCGGCGCGGCTGGAGGCCGAGCTGAGCCAGGCGAAGACCGAGCTGGAGAATCTGAGCGCGCAGAGCGGAGAGGCGCGGCTGCGCTATGAATCCGCCGTGGAAACGCTCAAGCGGCTGGAGAGCGAGATCGCCGCGCTACGTGAATCGTTGCAGGCCCGCCGCGCCGAGGAGGCCGCCGTGCGCGCCCGCGCCAATCAGCTCAGCGGCGAAGCCGCCAAAGTGACCGGACGGCGCGACTCGTTGCAATCGCTGATTCGCAATCATAGCTACTCCAGCGAGACCGTCCGCCGTCTGTTGAAGCCGGGGGCGCTGGCTCAGGGCATGGCGCCCGTGGGCACGTTGGCCGACTTCCTCGAAGTCAGCGGCGCCTATGAAGGCGTCGTCGACGAGTTCCTGCGCGAGGAGCTCAATTACGTAGTGGTAAAGAGCTGGACGGCCGCCGAGCAGGGTGTGCAGTTGCTCAAATCCGGCGTTGACGGCCGCGCTACTTTTCTGATTCACTCCGCTGAGCAGGCCGCGCTCTTTGCCGAGAGCAACGAAGTGATCGCCGCTCCGGGCGTTACTCCGCTCAAGGACTCGATCCGCGTGTTGAACGGCTTCGACCGCTCCCTCGAATCCATCCTGCCCAAGCTCCGCCACAGCTACGTTGTCGAGAACCCCAGCGAGGCGGTGCGCCTGGCCGCCAGCCACCCGCACGCTTACTTCCTCACCTCCGAGGGCGAGTGCTTTCACAACTCGACGGTGACCGGCGGCAAGCCGGCCAGCGAGGGTCCTCTGGCGCTCAAGCGTGAGCTGCGCGAAGCTGAAAATCGTCTGGGAAAATTGGAGATCGAACTGGCTCAGGCCGAAGGCGAGGCTGCAGCGCTGGTCGTGAGCATTGCCGAACTCTCCGCGCGGTTGGAGGCGCTCAGCGAAGAGCGCCGCCAGATCGAGCGCGACTCCGCCAATCAGGGCGCTTCACTCAAGCAGATGGACTCCGAGACGCAGCGCGTCCAGCGCCGCATTGAAGAGTGGACCGCTCAGGACGCCCGCAACAAGGACGCCCGCGAGGCCAAAAAGATCGGCATCGATCAGAAGCGCGAAGAGATGCTTCGCCTGGAGGCCGAGCATCGCACCGCCGAGACCGCGCTCGATCAGTCGCAGGCCGAGCTGGCCCTGCTCCGCCAGAAGCGCGAAAGCCTGCAACAGGAGGCGGCGCAGGTAACCGCTGAGCTGGCCGGCCTCGAGGAGCGCCGCCGCGGCGCCGAGGTTGCCTATCAGCGCATCGACCGCCTCCACGCCGACCTCGAACGCCGCGTGCAATCGATCGAGCAGCAGCGTGCCGCGGCCACAGCCGAACGCGAGCAGCGCCTTCAGGAGAGCGCCGAACTGGCTGGCCGTGAGCAGGAGCTGGCCGCGATGCGCGCCGAGGCTCTGGCTCAGGCGCAGACCCTCAATGCCGAGGCTCAGGCGCTGCGCCTGCAACTGGCCGCGATGGAGACTCAGCTCAAAGGCGGCCGCGCCGCGCTCGACCAGTTGCGTGAGCAGCGCGCCACGCGCTCGAGCGAAGCCTCCAAACTGCGCTCCGACCTTGAACATCTGGAGGCGACCTGCCTCTCCGAGGTCAATCTCGAAGCCGCACAGTTGCGCGCCGATGAAGCGATCGAGCGCCTCGCCGGCGAGCCGCTGGCCGCCGAAGAGGAGAGCTGCCGGAGCTTGCGGCAGAGGATCGAGCAGATGGGGCCGGTCAACATGATGGCGCTCGACGAGTACAAGGAGACCGCCGAGCGCCACGGCTTCCTGGAGGCTCAGCGCATTGATCTGATGGAGTCCATCGAGAACACGCAGAATACGATCAAGGAGATCGATCTGATCTCGCGCACCAAATTCGACGAGGCCTTCGCCCGCATCAACGAGAACTTCGCCGTGGTCTTTTCGCGCCTCTTCCAGGGCGGTCAGGCATTCCTCCGCCTCACCGACGCGGAGAATCAGGCCGAGAGCGGACTGGAGATCGTCGCCTCGCCGCCCGGAAAGAAGCTGCAGAATGTGCTTCTGCTCTCGGGCGGTGAAAAATCGCTCACCGCGCTGGCGCTGCTCGTGGCCATCTTCCAATTCCAGCCCAGCCCCTTCTGCGCTCTCGACGAGGTCGACGCGGCTCTCGACGAGACCAACGTCGGACGCCTCGCCGAACTGCTCCATTCGCTCGGCCGTGAGACGCAGTTCCTGCTCGTCACTCACTCCAAGCGCATGATGCAGACCGCCGACATGATCTACGGCGTCACCATGCAGGAGCCCGGCGTCTCCAAGGTCATCAGCGTCCGCCTCGGCAGCCGCGAGCCGCAGCGCGCCACCGCGTAATGCATTTGCTCTGATGGTTATTGGAATCTCCGTGCGCCTGTCATCCTGAGCGAAGCGTAGCGAAGTCGAAGGACCCGCGTTTCCTCTTTTGTTGTGAAAAGGGTGGGAAACCACGCTCTCTTCCATCTGGAAGTCCGCGTTGAGCCGTCGATCTGCGACTATCTTCTTCTGCGATAATCGCCTCATGCGCTTTTCGCTCAGAACCGGCTGGAATACCGAGGAGAGCGATCTGGGGCGCGCGCATCGGCTGCGCCTGGAACTCGGCGAGCCTATCGCCGACCTGACCGCCTCCAATCCCACCCGCTGCGGCTTCCACTACGATCCCGCGCTGCTTGCCGCGTTGACCGATGAGCGCGCCCTCGACTACGATCCCCAGCCGCGCGGCCTGCTCAGCGCGCGTCAGGCCGTCTGCTCCTACTATGCGAATCATGGCGTGGCGCTTGCGCCTGATCGCATCATTCTGACCACCAGCACCAGCGAGGCCTACAGCTTTCTCTTCCGTCTGCTTTGCGATCCAGGCAGCGAGATTGTTACTCTTCAGCCCGGCTATCCGCTCTTCGACTTCCTCGCCGCGCTCGACGACGTGAAGCTGAAGGCTGCTCCGCTCATCTACGATCACGGCTGGCAGATCGATCCCGAGAGCCTGCGCCGGGCCATCACGCCCGCAACCCGCGCCATTGTCCTCGTCCATCCCAACAACCCCACCGGCCACTTCACCAAGCCCTGGGAGGCCGCAGAGTTGGCCCGCGTCTGTCGTGAGTTCGATCTGGCGCTGATCGTCGATGAGGTCTTTCTCGATTACAGCTTCGGTGCGCCTGACACGAGCTTCGCCGTCGGGCTCGACGGCGTCCCTGTCTTCGTCGTCAGCGGTCTCAGCAAGATCACCGGGCTGCCGCAGATGAAGGCTGCCTGGATCGCCGCCGCCGGCGCACCAGCCGCAGCAGCGCTCGACCGCATCGAGGTCATCGCCGATACCTTTCTCTCGATGAATGCGCCGGTGCAGTGCGCGCTGCCCGCATGGCTCGAAGGCCGCGCGGCGATCCAGCGCCAGATCAGTGAGCGCACTGCCGCCAACCTCGCCGAGCTTGACCGGCAACTCCTCCAACTGCCGGAGGTTAGCCGTCTAGTTGTCGAGGGCGGCTGGTACGCAATCCTGCGCATTCCCGCCCTCCAGCCCGACGAGCAGACGGTGCTGGCGCTGTTGGAGCGCGGCCTCTGGCTCCATCCCGGATACTTCTTCGGCCTGCCCGCCTCGGGCTGGCTCGTTGTCAGCTTGCTGGGGCCACTGGATGAGTTTAGATACGGCGTCTTTCTGCTTGTTGAATACCTCAATCAGATCAAGCAGACGCAAACCTGATCCCTGTTTCCTTCATTTCTCACCCTTGCAGAAAGGGATTGCTCCGCCGTTCCGCGCCGATCGTCGTCTCCGCTCCGTGACCGGTCAGCACGCGCGTCTCGTCGGCGAGCGGCAGCAGTCGGTTCTGAATGGAAGCAATAATCTGATCGAAGTCGCCGCCCGGCAGATCGGCGCGTCCAATGCTCCCGGCAAAGAGCGTGTCGCCGGCAATCAGCAGCTTGAGCGAAGCAATATAGAGGCAAACCGAGCCCGGCGAGTGGCCGGGCGTGTGCAACACCCGAGCCGGATAGCGCTCCAGGCCCACAATTGCGCCATCGGCCAGATATGCGTCGGGTGGCGTAGTCTCCGGAGTCTCGGCGCCAATCCAACCGGCTTGCATCGCCATCATCTCCAGAAGCGGAAGATCCTTTTCATTCATCAGAAGCGGCGCGCCGGTCAGCCGCTTCAGCTCGAGCGCGCCGCCCACATGATCGATGTGCGCGTGCGTGATGAGTATCTGCTTGAGCGTGAGGCCGAGCGCGATCAGCCGACGCGCGATGCGTCCGGCCTCGTCGCCGGGATCGACGACGATCGCCTCACGACTCTCTTCATCGCCGAAAAGGATACAATTGCAGGCCAGCGGCCCAACGGGAAAGCTCTCCAAAATCATGCTCCCATTGTATGACGTGCAGGGAAACGGCTGCGAGCGCGCAAAAAAAGAGGGGCTGGCAAAGAAGAGCGATCTTCCGCTCCGGCCTGTCAGCCCCTTCCCCATTGTGTTGGCTGCCTATTGATTGCGTTTTGTCCCTGGCGTCTACTCTTCTTACAACACGATCTCCTCAATCTTCATATTGGCGATCTCCGAGGTGCGATGCGCGGCGTGTTCCAGATTGCGCGCCATCTCCTGCACGGCCAGGTGCTGCTCCTCGGCCGCGGCCGCCATCTGCTGCGAGAGGCCGGAGAGTTCTTCGGTCTGCGTGGAGATCAGGCCGATCGCGGCCATGGCGGTGGTCAGATCCGCGCCGATCGAGGTCACCTTGGCCTGAATCTCGGCGGTGGCCGAGGCGGTCTGTTCGGCCAGCTTCCTCACCTCGCTGGCCACCACGGCAAAACCCTTGCCATGAACCCCCGCGCGCGCCGCCTCGATGTTCGCATTGAGCGCCAGTACGCTGGTCTGAGTGGCGATGGAGGCGATCAGCCCGGCGACCTTGGCGACGCCGTTGCTGGAGTGGCGCAGGCTCTCGATGGCCGTCTTGCTCTCATCGCTGGCCGAGCGCGACTTCTCGGCTGCCTGGGAGACATCCACTGCGTTATGTGCGATCTCGGCGATGCTGGACTCGATCTCATGTGTGGCCGTGGCCACCATCTGCAGGTTGCCGTTCAGATGCTCAATATCGGCGCGCTGCGCCTGCTGTGCGGTACGGATCGCCTCCAGCTTGCCCTGCGTGCTGACCCCCCAAACCACGCAGGCGCCGATAAACTGGCCGCGCGCGTCCGTCATGGGCTCAACCTCGAGATCGAGCATCACCGGCCCCAGCGCAATCGTTGCCTTGTGGGGTAGATGATGGCGGCCCTGGTGCTCGTGATTGCCGAGAATGCTGTCGATATTCTCCTGGTTGCGATGGAAGATATGGATGGATTTGCCGACAATCTGCTCCACCGGCAAGGGCAGATGCTGCTGCAATGAGAGCAGTGTCTTGCGCGAAGAACGGTTGATGTAGCGCAGGATCAGATCGCGGTCGCAGAACATCGCATTGACCGGCAGCGCATCCAGCGCATATTCAAAGAAGCGGCCCAATTCCGTCTCCGCCGAGGCATTGGCTTCCTTCGGAGCCAGAACACTCATGGGAGCCTGTGCCTCCTGAGCGCCCCTTTGTGAGAAGAGTCCTTCGAGCAATCCATGCGACATAACCGGATCATCCTCCTGCAAGCATTCAGTCTCTCGCATTTTCCAGCGTTGCGCGCGTTCGTCGGACGATCAATCCGCAATAAGAATTGCCCGCTTCCCGGATATGAACTGAAGCGTTCCACTATGAAATCAGTTGGGAAGCTATGCTCTGAATGAGCCGCCGATCAGTGCATGGAAAGAGTGCAGGTATGACCGGATTTGCGCCAAACGTGTCCAGCGTTGAGAATGGAGAGCCATGGGATGGATGGAGCGGATGCGGATCGCCTGCGAGGAGCGCGCGCTCTGCGGACTGACGTGGATCGAGCGGAAGCGCGGGCTGCTGCCGGAGCGTGCCGCGCATCTTGTGACCGGCGAGCGAGGCGAGGATGCGGCCTTCTTTTTTCTGCGGCGCAAGGGGTATACCGTAGTAGCGCGGCGCTGGTCCTCGGGCGACGTGCCGGGCGATGTGGACCTGATCGCTTGGGCTGGGCCGCTGCTCTGCTTCTTCGAGGTGAAGACGCGCACGGCGCGCGACCGGGCTCCGGCCGAGATCGCCGTGGACTACCGCAAGCGCGCCGCAGTACGCAGGCTTGCCCGCCGCTATCTCCGCCAACTACCCCAGCCGAGCGCTCCGCCGGTGCGCTTCGACGTGCTCAGCGTCTACGTTGAACCGGGGGATGTGACGGAGTTCGAGCATTTTGAGGGCGCCTTTGGGTGGAGTGAGCACGAGCGCGAGGATTGAGCGGCTTGTCGAGAAGGCTGAAAAGCTGGCATTGTGATAATTTTGTAGGAGCGGCCTTATGCGAGCTCGTAGCTCAGTTGGTAGAGCAACGCCCTTTTAAGGCGTGGGTCCTGGGTTCGAATCCCAGCGGGCTCACCACTCCATCCGGCCGCTGACCTCTGTCCTCACTTCCCGCATACGCCCACTCCAACATCCACTGCAAAGGAGCAATGATGGTCGCCATCCAGGTTGAATATCAGGGAGAGCTGCACTGCAAGGCCGTCCACGGCCCATCTGGAACCGAGCTCAGCACGGACGCGCCCAAGGACAATCAGGGGCGCGGCGCGAGTTTTTCGCCGACCGACCTGGTGGCCACCGCGCTTGGCAGTTGCATGCTGACCATCATGGGCATCCAGGCGCGAACCTTGGAGATCGACATCGATGGCAGCACGGCGACCGTGGAAAAAGAGATGAGCGCCACGCCGCCGCGAATGATCGCGAGTTTGAAGGTCAAAATCCATGTGCCCCACGCCATCAGCGCGGAGAACCGGCTGAAGCTGGAGCGCGCCGCCCACACCTGCCCGGTGCACAAGAGCCTGCATCCGGAGATCGAGACGCCCATCGATTTCATCTGGGGCTGACGCAGATCCTGCGGCGCGCTCCAAGGAGGCCGGGCTTACTAGGCTGGTAAGTCGGGCTGATGCGATTACTGCACCACAGGAAGCGTGAAGAAGAAAGCAGCTCCGCGGCCCAGTTCGCTCTCGGCCCAGATGCGCCCACCGTGGGCGAGGACGATGTGCTTGACGATCGCCAGGCCAAGTCCGGTGCCCCCGGCCTCGCGCGAGCGGGCCTTATCCACGCGATAGAAGCGCTCGAAGATGCGGCCCAGATGCTCGCTACTGATCCCTGGGCCAAAGTCACGCACGCAAAACTCCACCTCCGGATTGGCCTGCGATTCGATCAGCCGCGCGCCCAGCGAGATGCGCTTGCCCGCCTTGGCGTACTTGAGCGCGTTCTCGATCAGGTTGCCGAAGACCTGGTTGATGGCGTCGGCATCGGCCGTCACCGCGGCCTCTGGCGCGCCGCTGGTTTCCAGAGCAACACCGGAGTCGACGACGATGCCGCCCAGCGAGTCGATGGCCTCCTGGAGCAGCACACTCGAGCGCGCCGGCTGGAGCTTGAGCTTGTAATCGGGGCTTTCGACGCTGGCCAGTGCGAGCAGATCCTCGGTAATGCGGTTCATGCGCGTGGCGTTTTTGAGGATGATGCCGAGGAACTCGTCGGCGGTTTGACGGTTGGGCCGCGGCTCCTCCATCAGCGTCTCCACATAGCCCTGGATGGAAGTCAGCGGGGTGCGCAGTTCGTGGCTGACGTTGGCGATGAACTCGCGGCGGCTGGTCTCGGCGGCCTCGATGCGGGTGATGTCGTGCAGCACCGCGAGCGCGCCGCCGGAGGGCATCGGCGCGGCATTGATCTCGAAGATGCGGCCGGGCACAAGCGAGCTGGAACGCGCGGTGCGGGTGGCGCGCTCCTCCAACGCGGTGCGCACACAGGCCAGCAGCTCGGGATCGCGCAGCGCATGGACGAGCGGGCGGCCGGGATGAATCTGCGTGCCGGCAATGCGCTGCATCTGCGCATTGGAGCAGCGGATCAAGCCTTCCGGAGAGACGGCGACAACAGCCTCCTGCATCGAGTCGAGCATCGCGGATAACTCCTGGCGTCGGTCCTCCACCTCGGTAATGCTAGCCTCCGTGCGCGCTGCGCTTTGGTTGAGCAGGGTTTCCAGTGTGGAGAGCAATTCTTCGCCCTCGAAGTCCAGGCGCGCATTCAATTCGCCTGCAGCCAGGCGGCGGGCAAACTCCATCAGCCGATCCAGCCTTGCGGCGACGCGACCGGCCACCAGGACGGCGATCGTCAGCGCCACGGCCAGCGCGATCAAACCGGACCAGAAAGTCTCATTACCGAAAAAAAGGCTAGGCTGGGCAGGTGAGATCTCAAAGACCTTGCGGGCGAAGAAAGGGATGAAGACAAACTCCATCGCCGCCGCCTGCAGCACGAGCAGCAGCACAAAGATTCCGAGCAGCTTGACGAAGATCTTGGATTTCACACGGAACCTATTCGCCTTTGGGCATTTCAAAGCGGTAACCGGCCCCGCGCACGGTTCTCAAGTAGCGCGGATTCTCCGGATCAATTTCGATCTTCTCACGGATGCGGCGGACATAGACGTCGACCGAGCGGGGGGTGACGAAGCGTGCGTCTCCCCAGACGGCGTCCAGCAGATGATCGCGGCTGAAGACCCGGCCCGGATGGCGGGCCAGATAATCGAGCAGGCGAAATTCGGTGGCCGTGGTGGTCGTCAGCTCGCCGCGCACCTTCAACTGCATCGCGCCCTGGTCGATGATCACCTCTTCAAAGCGGATGACAGAGGGAGCGCTGGGGCGCTCGAAGCGACGCAGCACGGCCTTCACGCGCGCCACCAGCTCGCGCGTGGCGAAGGGCTTGGTGATGTAATCGTCCGCGCCCATCTCCAGGCCCAGAACGCGGTCGTTCTCCGCCGCGCGGGCGGTCAGGAAGATGATCGGGACGCTGGAGAGCACAGGATTCAGGCGCAGTCGCCGGCAGACATCGAGCCCGTCGCCGCCCGGGACCATGATGTCCAGCAGAAAGAGCGCGGGCGCCTGCCGCTCGGCGTCGGGAATCAGATTGGTGGGGGTGTGAAAGAGGCGCGCCGAGTACCCCGCCGCCTCCAGGTGATGCTGCACAAGACGTGCAATGTCAGCCTCGTCTTCGAGTACAAAAATAGTCTGGCTCAACCGGTCTGCCCTCGCCCGGCGGCCGTTGTTGTGCAGATGCGGAGGCCGCACGGATCATTAACAGAGTAATGCAGCAGGGCAAAGGAATTGCAAACGTTTGATGAATTTCAGCAGGATACGGGCGAAAATGTGAATAATATAATCCTCCGCTCCGATGAATTACGCTGAAGTCGCAGGACAATTCTTTTCGCTCATCTCCTTGTATGGAGGCAATTGTGACCTGGATCTTGCTGCTCGTTGGTCTGATGGTGGGCATGGTTTCCGGCGTGGTGGGCATCGGCGGCGGCGTATTGTTTATTCCCGCGCTGATCTGGCTGACAGGAATGGACCAGCACAAGGCGCAGGGGACCTCTCTCGGAGCACTGCTGCTGCCGGTGGGCATCTTCGCCTTTCTGGAGTACTACCGCAAGGGCAACGCCGATCTGCGCGTGGCTCTGCTGCTGGCCGCAGGCTTTCTTGTGGGCGGATACTTCGGAGCCGTGGGTGCCCAATACATCCCCGAGCTTTGGCTGCGGCGCATCTTCGCGCTCATGCTGATTGCCATAGGCGGACGAATGTGGTTCAGCCGGTGATCGCATTAACCCGAGCGATGAAGCGCAAGCGGATGTAATCGGCCGTCCACTTTCCTTCTCCATCGCGCAGAACGGGCACGAGCAGCGCAGCCGTCTCACGCACGACAGTCTCGCGCAGCGCCTCGGGAAGTTGATCCAGAACGCCGCGGCGAAAGGTGCGCAGCCAGCCTTCCATACCGCTCTCCGGCAAGGGCGTGGGACGCGAAAGCAATTCGATGCGCTCGACGCTGAAGCCGTGCGCTTCCAGCCGCTGGCGATATTCCTTCGGCGTGGGATAGCAGTTGACGCCCTCCTCCGCATCGCTCTGGCCATGCTTCGCCAGCACCGTCATGAAGGCCACGCGCATGGCGGCAAGATTGCCATGGCCGGCCATCTCGGCGACAAAGCGGCCGCCGGGCTTCAGTACCCGCCGCACCTCGGCCATCATCGCATCCTGGTTGCGCACCCAGTGCAGGGCGGCGTTGGAGAAGACGGCATCGAAGGAGCGATCGGCAAAGGGGAGCGATTCCGCGCTGCCTTCGCGTGCATCGACCCCGCGCGCGCGCGCCGCGGCAATCATCTGCGGCGAAAGATCGACGCCGGTCAACTGCGCGCCGCTCGCGGCCAGCCGCTCGGTCAACTGCCCGTCGCCGCAGCCCAGATCGAGAATCGATTCAGCAGGCTTGGCCTCCAGCCAATCCACCACGCCACCCGCCATGCCATGCACAAAGACCGCATTCCGCCCGTAATCCGCCGCATCCCACGTCTGCGTCATCCATCGCCTCCACATCCAGTGTGATGGAAAACACACCATTCGGCAAACTTATATTTCCTTTGTTTACGATAACGAATATTTATGTATGAATATTTTCCATTCGTATTCCTGCTTTCTCTTGATTCTTCCATGTATATTGGCAGCATGAAGACGATCCTTCGCACCGTCCTCCATCTGACGCTCATCGTCTGGCTGGGCGCGGAGATATTCTTTCCCATCGTGGCCGCCGTCACCTTCGCCGCGCTGCGCCCCGACACTCACATGGCGGGCGCAATCGTCGGCCATCTGCTGCGCATCCTGCACGGCATGGGATATTCGTGTGGAATGATCGCGGTGCTGATGCTCGCGCTCGGAGCGACAAGAAAATATTTCAATCCGCGCGCGGCGCTCGTGCCCGTGGGCGTTCTGGCTGTGATGATCGGCCTCACGCTCTACTCGCAGCTCGGCATCCTTCCTGCGATGGAGCGGGATCGCATCAGTGCAGGCGGTGCAATCGACGTGGTGAACGCCACGAATACGAGCCGCATCGACTTCGAGCGTCTCCACCGGCAGAGCGTCTACGTCGAAGAGACGGTTCTGCTGCTGGGCTTGGCGACGGTCTGTCTGGTGGTGCGGGCGGAAGACAAGAGGGACTAACCTGCATTATTCATGAAGATCACAGACACGAAAGGCCCGATCTGCTACAAACATGTTGATAAGACAGTGTTTGGATAGCAAGAAAGGGCCTTCGCTTGACCGAGGATAGCACAGCAGAGCGTTTGTTGTTTCCCGAGCTTTTTGCCAAGCCGGTGGTAATGGAATTCGACCAGCGTCAAGGCAGTTCCGATGGTGGCGCCTTGCTGTTGAAGGCGGCCGAGCGTCGCTACGGGTTGATCGCCGGCATGTCTGGCTGCTTACGCGATCCTCGTCAGGCGGGCAAGGTCGATCATTCGTTGCCGGATCTTTTTGCGCAGCGCGTATTTTCCATCGGCTGCGGCTATGCGGACGCGAATGACTCGGCTCGCTTGGCCGCCGATCCGATGCACAAGATGCTGCTCGACCGCGATCCGGTCACGGGTCTCGATATGGCTTCGCAGCCGACGCTGTCGCGCTTTGAAAATGCGGTTGGTCCGCGCCAGCTTTACAACATGGGCGCGGCGCTGGCCGAGAGCGTAATCGAACGTCATGCGCAACGGTTGCACCATCGCGCACGGCTGGTCACCATCGATCTGGATCCGACCGACGATCCTACGCATGGGGCGCAGCAGTTATCGTTCTTCAACAGCCACTACGACAACGCGTGCTACCTGCCGATGATGGGCTTTGTCAGCTTCAACGACGAAGCCGATCAGTATCTGTGCGCCGCCGTATTGCGTCCCGGCAATGTGACGGCGGCGGCGGGCGCGGTGGGGATACTGCGCCGCTTGATAGCCTTGATTCGCGGCTCGTTTCCCAAGGCGCGCATCCGCGTTCGTCTCGACGGCGGCTTTGCCAACCCCGAACTGCTGACGTTTCTGGATGGCGAGCCCGGCGTCGAATATGTCGTGGCGATGGCCAGCAATGCGGTGTTGAATCGCAAGGCGGAAGAGGCCATGCAGGTTGCCCGCCTGCTGGCGGGGCTCACCGATCAGACGGAGCACGTTTACGGCGAGGCCCGCTATGCGGCGGGCACCTGGAAGCAAGAGCGCCGCGTCCTTATCAAAGCCGAAGTGGTGCGCGCCGAAGATAAAGCGCCGAAGGATAACCCGCGTTTCGTGATCACGAATATGAAGCAGACTCCGCAATGGCTCTACGAGGAAGTCTACTGCCAGCGCGGCGAAATCGAGAACCGGATCAAAGAATTGCACGCCCTGGAGATCGACCGCACCAGTTGCAGCCGTTTCTGGGCCAACCAGTTCCGCGTGCTGCTGACCGCCGCAGCTTATGTGCTGATGCAGGAACTGCGCTTAGCAGCGGCGGGGACCAACTGCGCAAGAGCGCAAGTCTGGACGTTGCGGGAACGCTTGCTGAAACTGGGTGCGCGGGTCGTTTGCTCGCTGCGACGCATGGTCATACACTTGCCGCAGTCGTTCCCGTTTCTGACAACCTTCCGGCACATTGCGGCGGAACTGGGAGCTTCGCCTGGGTAGCACGTCCTGGCAGCCCAAAAAATACCTGCTCTTGACGAATGCAGACGATAACACGAGAAAGCCCCGCGCCAAAATCGCGGCCGCGCCGCCGCTCAATGCCAACCAGGATCGCAACTGCCTTCTGTAAGGCAAAATTACGGCGCCATCAGCATTTTCGGCAATCTCGTACCACCACAAAACGCCTTCGTCATGTGTTCATGAATAATGCAGGCTAAGTTCATTGCCCCTGCTCCCTGTATCATCAAGATATGAAGACTGGCATCATCGGCCTGCCGCAGGTGGGCAAAACATCGTTGTTCAAAATACTGACCAAAGCCAAACTGGACGAGCGCGGCTTCTCGCGCCAGGAGCACATCGGCGTGGCGCGCGTGCCCGACGAGCGGCTTGACAAATTGTCCGCGCTCTACTCGCCCAAGAAGACGACCTACGCGTCGGTTGAATTCGTCGACGTTGCGGCCATCGGCCAGGAGGCGCTCAAGGAGACGGCCTTTCTGACCAGCCTGCGCAATGTGGACGCGCTGATTCACGTGCTGCGCGCGTTTGAGGACGACTCGATTGCCCACGTGGGGCCGGTCGATCCCTTGCGCGACATCCGCAGCGTCGAGTTCGATCTGATGATCAGCGACCTCACCCAGGTTGAGAAGCGGCTGGAGCGGCTCGAGAAGGATTTGAAAAAGGGCCGCACCAGCGATTTGGAGAATGAAAAGGCTCTGCTTTTACGCTCGAAAGAGGCTCTTGAAAAAGAGATTCCGCTGCGCGAGTTGGAGATGACCAACGAAGAGAAAAAGCTCATCAAGGGCTTCATGTTTCTCTCACAGAAGCCGATCCTGTATGCGCTGAATATCGGCGAGAGCATGACGCTGGGCGACGATCTTGAGTCGGCAGTGAGCCGCTGGAAGCTCGACGAGGTCGCGCAACGGCCGAATGCTGGAGCGACGGCGATCTGCGGCAAGGTCGAGGCCGAACTGGCCGAGATGGACGACGAGGAGGCGGCGGAGTTTCTTGAGGGCTACGGACTGCATGAGAGCGGGCTGGTAAGGCTGATCCGCAAGAGCTACGAGCTGCAAGGGCTGATCAGCTTTTTCACCGCCGGCGAGGACGAGTGCCGCGCCTGGACGATTCCCGTTGGCTCGAAGGCGCCGCAAGGGGCGGGAGCGATTCACTCCGATCTCGAGCACCACTTCATCCGCGCCGAAACAATTCGCTGGGATACACTGCTGGCCGCCGGCTCTGAGGCCGCCGCGCGCAGCAAGGGAACGTTGCGCCTGGAAGGCAAGGAGTACGTGGTGCAGGATGGCGACGTGATGCACATCCGGCATAGCGGGTAAGCGAATTAACGCAAGAATGGTGGGTTGCATGGAAGACGAAAAGCTCGTGATGCCTCGACCACTCACTACAGAAGAACTGGCGCTGCTGAATTGGGTCTTGGAGCATGGGGTGCCCGAAGCCAAGACCTTTGCTCCGCAAGTAGAGAAGATTCATGCTACGCCCTGGTGTGATTGCGGATGTCCGAGTATTTCACTGTATGTGGAGGAGGGTCTTCCATTAGGCAGTTTTCCTTATAGCGTTATCTCTGATGTTTTTGCAAAGACACCCGAAGGCAAGAAAATGGGTATTCTTCTTTTTCAGAAAGAAGGAAAACTCTCTCTTTTGGAGATGTATTCGTTGGATATTAACGAAGGGGATTGGGGTTTTCCCGTTTACGAAAGCTTGCAGACGTGGGAAGATTTTCACCGATCCACCATGAAAGATACAAAGGAATGAATCATTGCTGAAGCTCTCTCTCATTCTCGGAACGATTGCCGCGCTGGCCGATGTGGCCGGAGGCTTTGTGCTGGTGCGGGCGCGCGGCGTCGAGCGCTACCTGCGCTACTTTGTCGCACTCGGCGCGGGCTTTCTGATGGCGACCGCTGTGCTGGAGATGGTGCCCGAGGGGCTGAAGCTGAGCCCGGCGCTGGGTCCGGTGATGATCATGGCCGGCTACTGCGTGGTGCATCTGCTGGAGCACACCATCAACGCCCACTTCCACTTTGGCGAGGAGACCCACCATGGCGAATTCGTCTCGCACCACACCGGCAACTCGGTGCTGGCCGGCCTGAGCCTGCACGCGCTCTTTGACGGCGTGGCCATCGGCTCGGGCTTTCTGGTTTCCGGCTGGCTGGGCTGGCTGATCTTTCTCGCGATTCTGCTGCACAAGGCGCCGGAGGGCTTCACCATGGCCTCGGTGATGCTGGCCAGCGGACGCTCGCGGAGCTCCGCTCTTTATTCAGCCGTAGCGCTTGCGGTGGCCACAATGGCTGGAGTGCTGGTGATTCAGTTGGTGCCAAGCTGGCTGCCGTATGGGCTGCCGCTTTCGGCCGGCGTGGCTCTTTACGTCGCCGCCACCGACCTTGTGCCGGAGGTCAATCGCGAGCCGGGAATTCGCATGGCGCTCGTCTTTTTTGCCGGCGTAGCCGGCTTTCTGCTGCTGCGGATGCTTTTGCCGGCGCTGTAATTCAATTGATTCGCTAACGCCGGAAGCCGAAGCGCTCCGCATAGAGCCTGGCCAGCAGCTTGGCGTAATCCCAGCCAACCTTGAAGTTGGCTTTGCTCGCGCCCTGCGCGCGCAGGCCAAAGGCCAGCGGCACCTCTTTCACCTTGTGCAGGCGGCCGCGGACAAGAATCTCCAGCAACAGCTTGAAGCCTGTGGGCTGGAAGTCGATGCCGTCGATCGCGGCGCGGCGCAGCAGGAAGAAGCCGGTCATCGGATCATGGGCGCGCACGCCCGGGCGCTGAATCGGCCATGTAGCCCAGACGGCGACGGTGGAGAGCCAGCGGCGGATGGGATTCCACGAGCCGACCCCGCCTCCGGCGATGTAACGGCTGCCGATGGCCAGATCGTTGCCTTCCAGGATCGCCGCAATCAATGCGGGCAGCAGCTCGGGCGGATGTTGCAGGTCGGCGTCCATCACGCCCAGAATCGATGCCTCCGTGGCTCGCCAGCCGTAAAGGACCGCGCCGGAGAGTCCGCGCTCGCCTCTGCGAATCAGCAGGCGCACGCGCGCATCTTCCCTGCCTAGCGCGCTGACGATCTCCTCGGTGCCGTCGCGGCTGTCGTCATCGACGACAATGATCTCGTAGCCAATGCCGACCGGATCGAGAACGCGGCGAATGTGGTCGAGCAGACCGGGAAGGTTTTTGGCCTCGCGCAGCGTGGGAATGATCAGCGCGAGCTCTGGCGGCGCGGAGGAATCCGCAGTGGATGAACGTTTTGCCGAGTCATCGGGCAGCGTGTACGATGGAGCTATTCCTGACGTCATATCGAGTTTGAGTATACGGGGTCTATCCGGTTGAAGCGCAAGATTTCGGTCGACATTTTACTGATAATTCTCTTCACGATCCTCGCTGTCGCGGTGATGGGCTACCATCCTGGATTGGAGGACGATGGCATCTATCTGACCGCCATCAAGGCAAATCTCAATCCATCCCTGTTTCCTTATGATGCGGCCTTCTTTCAATTGCAGATGCGCACCATCCTCTTTCCCAGGTTGATGGCGTACTTTGTTGGCGTGACCGCGATGCCGCTCGCACGGGCTGAGCTGCTTTGGCAATTGATTTCCATCCTGTTGATTGTCGGCGCGAGCTTCAGCATTGTCAGCCGTTTCTTCAAGGAAGCATCCGCGCGCTGGGCTGGTGTCGCCATGCTCGTCGCGATGCTCACACTGCCAGTGTCGGCCACAGCGCTGAACCTGGTGGATCAATATCTGCACCCGCGCGCGCTGGCGACCGCCTTCATTCTGCTCGCCGTCTCGCGGATACTGGCACGAAGAAACTGGCAGGCGCTCCCTTTTCTTGCCCTCGGATTCTTGATTCATCCGCTGATGGGTGCCTTTGGCATCTCCTTCTGCTGCATCCTGATGCTTACCCTTTGTGAGCCTCTGCGGGCGTGGCTTGGAACGCATGCCGCTCCGCTCCCGCTGGCAGCCCTTATTCCCTTCGGCTGGGTCTTCAGCCCTCCGTCGCAGACCTGGCTCGATATCTTGCGGGGCCGTCATAGCCTTCTCCTCTACCAATGGAATTGGTATGAGTGGCTGGGCATCGTCGGACCTCCGATCCTCTTCTGGCTGGCTGGCCGCTTCGCCCGCGGACGCGGCGAAAGCTTCTTTGCAGATTTCGCGCAGGCTGTCGTCATCTATTGCATCTTCCACCAGAGCATCGCGATGGTGGCTTTAGCTCCTATGAGTCCGATCGGCCTGCACGCGATGGAGCCGATGCGCTACCTTCATCTGGTTTACCTCTTCATGACGCTCTTCGCAGGAGCCTACCTGGGCAAATACCTCCTGAAGGCGAGTGTGTGGCGCTGGGCATTCTTTCTGGCGCTTGTCCCTGGGGGAATGTTCGTTTCCCAACGCCTGCTCTTTGCCGGCAGCGATCACCTGGAACTGCCGGGACGGCCCACGGCCAACCCCTGGCTTCAGGCCTTCGCGTGGATTCGCGAGAATACGCCAGTCGATGCCTACTTTGCCATCGATCCCAACTACTTGGGCGCACCGGGAGAGGACTATCATGGCTTTCGCGCGCTGGCCGAACGCAGCGCGCTGGCCGACCACATCAAAGACACCTCTGTGGTGACGCTGGTCCCCGAGTTGGCGCCGGCTTGGGCAACTCAAGTGCAGGCCACAAAGGGCTGGAGCGGCTTTCAGCTTGCGGATTTCGAGCGGCTCAAGGCGAAGTTTGGCGTGGATTGGGTAGTAGTGAGCGATCCCGCGCCGCCGGGGCTGGACTGCCGCTGGCACAATGGCGCACTGGCGGTCTGTCGAATTCAGTGAATCGTGAGCCTTCGGCAAAATCCCTCAACCGGAACACCTCCTTGCAGATCATTTCCCTCGCCGCGCCCACAATCAATCCATGAACACTGTATCCAGCCGCGTCGTTCTCAGTCCCTCAGTCCCTCAGTCCCAATGCCGACCTCTGGCGCACTCCTGTCGTGCCCCATCCAAATCCTGCATGACAGAGTAGCGCCGGTTTATCGTGCATGACAGAGTAGCGCCGGTTTATCGTGCATGACAGAGTAGCGCCGGTCTCCAGACCGGCTGTCGCGTGGACCTCCAGGTCCACGCCGAGCGGACGGGTGGAGTGCCGGGGTTCCCACGGACAGGTCTTCGTCCGTGGAGTGGAGTGCCGGGGTCCCCACGGACAGGTCTTCGTCCGTGGGGTGGAGATCCCTCGCTTTTGGGAACAGGGGATACCAGCACATCCCTTTCTGTCTCTCGTTCTTCCGATGGGTAAAAAGAGTTAGGATCAAGATACTGCCGGTACAATGAATGAAAGATTCATGGGGCCAGGTGTGGCAATATCTGAATACTGTTTACCGAAGACGGACCATTTTCCCGGCGCGGAGACCGGTTGATGCTCAACCTTAGCCAACGACTGATTCTCGGCTGCACCCTCGCCCTCGGCCTCACGGCGGGGCTGGTGGTGCTGGCGCACAGGGCGCTGGCGGCCAGCGGCGAGTTGCGGCTGGCGTGGCTGATCGTCGCCGCGGTGCTCGTGGTCGAGGCTGTAACGGTCTTCTTCGTGCTGCGGCCGATCCGCAAGCTCTCGCGGGATGCGCGGCAGATCGCGCAGGGCAATCTGGCACACCGCGTGGAGTGGAGCAGCCGCGACAGCTTCGGTGTGATTGCGGCGGAGCTGAACCGGATTGCGGTCCGGCTGCGCGAGCTGCGCGACACCGAGGCCGGGCGGCGGCAGATGGAGTTTCAGCTTTCGGACGCGGTCCTGCAATCGCTCTTCGAGCCGATCATCGTGACCGACGGCAAGGGTAATCTGCTGAAGGTGAATCCGGCGGCGGAGGAGCTGCTGGGCGAGGCGGCCACGGACCGCAAGGCGCTGGCCAATACGCCGGGCGGCGACAAGATCCTGAGCGCCATCCGCAACGCCGTCGCGATGCAAAAGGCCGTGGGCACGGAGGACGACGCCTCGCTGCTGCCGATGCGCATCGGCAAGCTGGAGCGCAGCTACCGTCTGCGCACCACGCCAATGCGCGACTCCGATGGGCGGCTGCTGGGCACGGTGACGACGCTGGAAGACGTAACCAGCCTGCAGGATTCCGATCGCTTCAAAACGCAGTTCATCAGCGTGGCCAGCCGCAAGCTGCGCGACCCGCTGCTGTTGCTGCGCCGCGGGCTTTACGCGCTTGCCCAGGGCTATGCCGGGTTGTTGCAGCCCTTGCAGGCGGAGCTGGTGGCCTCGGCCGGCAGCGAGAGCGAGAAGCTGGACGATCTGATGAGCGACCTGATTGAAGTGGCCGAGCTGGATGCGGGCAGGCGCGAGTTCAAGCTGGAGCGAATTCGTCCGGCGCAGATTCTCAACGAAGCTCGCGACCGCTACTTCGACTTGGCGGCCGAGAAGCGGATACGCGTGGATGTGAAGGCCTTCGCCGACCTCTCGTTCGTCAAGGCCGACCGGCGGGCGCTGCGCTCGATTCTGGACAATATGCTCTCGAATGCGATTCGCTACACGCCGCCCGAAGGCGAGATTCTGCTCTCAGCCGAAGAGGTGCAGGAGTTTGTGCAATTCACGGTGCGCGACACCGGACGCGGCATCGAGGCCGAGCGACTGGGCACGATCTTCGACCGCTTCAGCACCTTCAGTGAGAAGGGCTCGGGGCTCGGTCTGGCGCTGGGCCGCAGGCTGGTCGAGCAGCTCGGCGGTCAGATCGCCGTCGAAAGCCGGCTGGGCCATGGAAGCACCTTCCGCTTCACCATTCCCGTGGCGGCTGTTGAAGAAATTCGCCACCCCGTGGAGGTGGGCTGATGGCCGAGATCAAGCTGGAACGAAAGGCCGAGGCCGCCAAGCTGCGCGTCTATATCGGAGCCGCGCCGGGGGTGGGCAAGACCTACCACATGATCAACGACGCCTACATGATGAAGCATCAGCAGGGCATCGATGTGGTGATCGGCCTGGTGGAGACGCATGGGCGCAAGGAGACCGAGGCGCGCATCCGCGATCTGGAGATTGTGCCTCAGCAGGTGATTCCCTACCGTGGCGTCAATCTCAAGGAGATGGATGTGGACGCCATCCTCTTCCGCCATCCGCATACCGTGGTGGTGGACGAGCTGGCGCACACCAACGTGCCGGGCAGCAAGAACCGCAAGCGTTATGAAGACGTGTTGGAGCTGCTGGATGCCGGCATCAATGTGATGACCGCGGTGAACATCCAGCATCTGGAGACTCTGAACGACGCGGTGAACCGCTCGGCCAACACCGTCATCCGCGAGACGGTCCCGGACAACTTCCTCAAGCGCGCCGACGAAGTGGTCAACGTGGACACGACGGTGGACGAGCTGCGCTCACGTCTCCGCCAGGGAAAGATCTACGCCGAGGAGAAGGTGGAGCAGTCGCTCTCCAACTTCTTCCGCAAGGGCAATCTGAATATGCTGCGCGAGCTTGCTCTGCGCACCACCGCGGAGCAGGTAGGCAACCAGGGCTCGCAGTACCGGCGCGTCCAAGGTCTGGAGCAGGCGCCGATTCCGGAGAAGGTGATGGTCTGCCTGAGCATACGCCCAGGCACTGAGCGCTTGTTGCGCGTCGGCTCGCGCATCGCCGGCCGGCTGGCCAGCAACTGGTACGCCGTCTACGTCACGCGTCCCAACGAAGAGATGAGTCATACAGATCCAGAGGCCTTCCATCGCCTGGAGGAGTATCAGCGCATGGCCCGCGATCTGGGCGCGCAGGTGGTTATCCTCAGCGAAAAGAACGTCTCCGACGCGCTGCTCCGCTTTGCCCAGGAGGAGGGCATTTCGCACGTGGTCTTTGGGCAGTCGGCGCGTTCGCGCTGGGATCTCCTGTTGCGCGGCTCGGTCATCAACCACTTTTTATCCGAGATGCACGACGCGACGGTGCAGGTGGTACCGATGCAGAAACAGGCGCGCAAGGGGTGAACAGGACTTTGCTATCGATGAACGCTCATTCAGCCACACGGTATTCGAGCAACTGGTACATTTGATTTCGCCGTGGTTTCTGAGGCTGATAAAGAACACAGATATTTGTTCCGGTTTTTACGTCCTTATCGCACGGAACACCACTCCCTTTTGTCACAATCCCATCTTCCGTACAAAATTCGTACGTCGCATAGTAGCCGCCCCTGGCGCCTCTGCGATATCCAGTGATCGTCGCAATGGCTGGCTTTCCTTCGGCGACCAGACGTCGATCCATTCGTAATCGCAGCAGAATTGCAATCGAAAGCACCCATAACATGGACGGACCGATGACAAAGATCCAAACCGAAGGATCAGCTTCTTCGCTGGCTGCCGGGTGATTTACATCTGGATTCGATGGAAGGTACAGGATCGGCAGAGGATCGGAATCCCGCAAGCTGTTTCCCAACTTTTCCGGAATTTTCGCGTCGCCTGTATAGGATCTTCCATCTACGTCGAATGTGTAGTATACCCGGTATCCTGCTTTTAGCCCTCGCATCTTCGTAACCACTCCGGCAGCTTCGCTAGGCTCGCGGCGCAACGCATCTCTTGTATGCATATCTTGCCAAGTATGTATACCGATCCAGAGAAATATAGCAAGGCCGAGCGTCGTAAAAAACGTCAAGCCGAGGACTGTCCCGACTCTATCTGACAATCGCGTTCTTCGCGGCAGTTGCCCCAGGAGTTCGCTGGGAATAATCGATGCACTGTCCACAGACACACTGGAATCCATTGCGCGACACTCTCCATCGGTGGTAATTCTTATCTGAAGAACGAATCGACGATGCCGTCGACGATCCCATTGACGGCGACTCGATTCCCCGTTTCATTCCAACTCGAGGCCGGCGAAGAATCGGGATCGTCCGGGATCTCGGGCTCCGATTGCCGTGGCGCGTCGGGCGAGTGGGCGATGCGCAGAAGCACGCCGCGATCCATCCAGATCAGACTGCAATCCTCGCAGGAGCTGATCACCGCATTGCCGGGACCGGCATAAAGGTGCGTATCCATCGGATGATGGCACTGCGGGCAGTTGATCTTGCGCTGTAAATCTTCCTTGTCGGGCGGAGCGGGAGCGGCCTTGCTTCCCTGCTCTGCTCGCAGCTCCTCGATCAAGCCCTCCAGCATCGCCATGGGAACCATCATGCCCTTGCATCCGGTGCAATAGACGATGGGATTTTTGGCCAGCACGGCATGGACGAGCAGAGTCGCGCAGACGGGGCAGTCCTGATTGCAGGGATCGCCGAGGACGCGCACGCCGTCGTCGCCGGCCTCGGGAAAATAGGTGCTATGGCAGTAATCGCAGGTGTAGCTCTCCATATCCGGCTTGAGCCGCATGGGGGCGCCACAGGAGGGACAGTTCATTGGGGCTTCCCGCATTCTGCGCAGAAATGCGCGCGTTGAGGAATCGGCTTGCCGCACTCGATGCAGAACTTGGTGCCCTCCGCGGCGGCGGCATCGGAGGAGCCGATCAGAACCGGAACCGGCGCAGGGGATGGAGTTGCGCCCGGAGCGCCCATCGAGGGCTTGAGTGCGTTCGACAAAACCTGCGCCACGGCCGCGCCGGCGCCCAATCCCATCCCCATGCCGGCCGCGCCGCTGGTGTTGGCGGCGGAAAGATCCAGCGACTCGGCCGCGGCGTAGAGCGTGTAGCGGCCCAGATCGCCCACCATGTTCATGCCCACGCGCTGATCGAAGACCTTCTGCAACTCTTCGGGCAGCGAAACATTCTCGACGACGAACTTGTCCAGTTCCAGGCCAAGCGCCATGAAGGCCGGCTTGATCTGGCCGGCGATCTTATCCGCGAGTACAGTGTGATTGGCGGCCATGTCGAGAAAGGAGATATCGCTCGTGGCAAAGCTCTCGGTCATGCAGCCGACGATCGTCTCGCGCAACTGGCCTTCCAGCTCGGCGGTCAGGTAATGGTCGCGTGTGCCGCTGATCTGATTGAAAAATACGCGCGGATCACCGATGCGATAGGAGTAGATGCCGTAGGAGCGCAGGCGAACAGCGCCGAACTCCTTGTCGCGCACGGTGATGGGTGTGGCCGTGCCCCACTTCTGGTCGATCTGCAGGCGCGTCGAGAAGAAGTAGACCTCGGATTTGAAGGGCGACTCGAAGGCCTTGTCCCAGTTCATCAGATCGGTGAGCAGAGGCAGGTTGCGCGTGTTCAGCGTGTGCAAGCCGGGACCAAAGACGTCGGCGATTTTGCCTTCGTTGACGAAGGCCGCCATCTGCGACTCGCTGACGGTCAGCTTGCCGCCGTTTTCAATCTCCAGATCGCGCATTGGATAGCGATAGGCGAGGATGCCGTCTGCCGGTTCATTCCACTCGATAACGGCGATGAACTGTTTGGATAGAAACTCTCCGAAGGTCATAATCTTCTCCGCGAGCAACTATAGCAGATGAATTGTGGCTTGAGCGATGATTTGCCAAGTTGGTGAACCCGAAAAATTACGGGGACGAAGACATAGGCAGTCAGTTGCCGCGATAGGGTGTATGCAGAAACTTGCGCGCAGTGTCGGCGCGCGATGTGTTGGGTCCGGCGTCGATGGCCATCTGGTAGTCCTTGAGCGCGAGCGGGCGCTCGCCGTTCAGGTCGCGGCACTCGCCTCCTGCCAGCAGTGAGCGAATCTTCAGCTCCGGGCCTACACTGCGTGTCCACGCGGCCCGCTCGTAGGCCTCGGCCGCCTCGTTGTAGTGGCGCTGGCCGCGCAGCGCATCGCCCAGACCGAAGTAGGCCAGTTCCAGCCGCGCCTCGGCAAAGTAGCCCGGATGAGCGCTCTTGGCTAGAATCTCGCGATAAGCATCGACGGCCACCATCCCCTCGCCCGCGTCCTTCAGCAGATTGGCCTCTTCCAGGCAAAAGAGGTAGTCGTGCGGATAGAGATTCCTCAGGCCGCGCACGTCTTCGATCGCCTCCTTGTAACGGGCCTCGCGGCGCAGAAAGAGGGCGATCACTGTACGCGCCTCGACGCGCGTAATCACGCCGCGATTGGCGGCGTCGTTCAGCAGGGCCAGGCCGTCGCTTTTGGAGCCGGTGATGCCGGCAAAGCCGATCAGCATCTTGAAGGGCCAGGGCAGCGCGCCCACCACATATTCATAGACGCCCGCGACCAGCTTGGCGTCCACATACTCCGGGTCCAATTCGAGCACCCGCAGCTCGTCGTCGCGCGCCTTGGTGGCCAGGCGAAAGCCCGCTCCATAGGACCGCTCCACCATCGCCAGGTAGGTGCATTTGAGGCTGTACGTCCACCCGCGGGAAAACAGAGCATCGACGTCACTGGAGTTGTGATCGATCCTCCATGTGGCCTCGCGAATCGCCTCGTCGGCCAGTCCCAGGATGCGATCATGCGTGGCGGCGTCCTCCTCGGTGGCGTGGCGGCCTGTCAGAAAGCCGTCGTTGGCGTAGAAGGTGGTGTCCAGCAGGTCGAGGCGATAAAGTTCCTGGAAGATCTCGGCATTGAGCAGCAGCGCAGTGGCCTGCGGGTCGCCGGGATGGGCGGCATAAACGCGCTCAAAGCGCGCCACCGCGCCCGGATAGTCGAGGTTGTAGAAGTGTTCGTAGGCCTCGCGCACCAGTGGGTCGCGGTTGAGCGGATTGCTATGCACACCGGATGCCCCACTCAGGCTGGCCGCCAGCAGCCATGCAAGAAGACCCATCCATCCGCGCATCCGCAACTGAACAGGCTTCAGCCTTGTCACCTTCAAACCTCTCGAAGCCGCTCTTGGCGGAAGATTTACTTTCTCTGATGATTCTATGCGGCGAATGAGTTTTGAACAAAACCATCTGCGAATCAAAGGCCTCATTTGGGAATCCTAATTCCAATAAAGGTCATCGGCACAGCTATTCATCGCACACTCTCCATCCACCGGATTCAACCGCAATAGAATTCAACCATCGATAGGTTCGGAGATCGAGGGTCGCATCATGATCTCGCTTGACCGCCGCTTGAAGGATTGGATGAGCTAAAATGATTGGGCTTAACGCGAATTACAAGAAAGACGCGCATCTTCATTGGCTGGGATTGGTATTTTTCTACGCTGGATTGGCGAATCTTCCCTATTGGGCAGCTGCTGAAAAGTTTGTCTACTCCCGGCAAATGGGGTGGTTTTGCACAGAGTATATGCTGATTGGCCTGCTGGCTCTGCTGGCTCCGCCCATCGTTCCCGCACTGCTGCTCCTGCTCCTGATAAGTCTCGACCTGCTCTGTGCCGTTTGCGAAACCTACAACATCCCGATCAATGTCTGCCTCTCCAATCTGGGCGTGGTGCACACGTTCACCCTTTCCCGGGCCGCTGCCGCGATCGCCATACTCCTTCTTGCGCTCGCCGTCTGCTTGATCGCCATGCATCTGCCAGGTTGGAAGCTGCCCGCAAGGGATCGATGGCGTGCCGCGGCCTGTCTTCTTGCCTTCGCGGGCCTTGGTCTCTTCGCGGATTTTTTCACGGTGGCGCTTGGCACCGGCCACATTCCCAACCCCCTGCGTATACACGCGGTAACAGATTCGGTGAATCCGACTTTGTACTCCAGCCCAAGGCTAGCGCGCATTCCTATCGTCAGGCTGGTGCATCTGGAGAATGTGTACAACGCTCTGCAGGTTTATGAGAAGGCCTCGCCGGCGGTCGCATTCGTTATGGCAAGCGCCAGCAGCGAGGCAATTCGTTCCGCCGGAATCACCGCTGAGATAAACCGGCAGCATCTTCCGAATCTGGTCATTGTCCTGGTGGAATCCTGGGGGCTCTCCACCGATCCGGCTTTGAACCAGGCGCTGCTCGACCCTTATCGCAATTCCGCTCTGCTCGACCGCTATCAAGTAGTGCAGGGAGCCATTCCCTTCCACGGAGCAACGATTGCCGGTGAGGCTCGCGAGCTTTGCGGCAGCGCGATCGGCTTTCACCTGCTGAAGGCCTCGGCTTCGGAGTTGCAGGGCTGTCTACCCGGGCAGCTTGCCTCTCTTGGCTATCACACCATCGCCCTGCACGGCATGAACGGTGGGATCTTCGACCGCTCCTCATGGTACCGCACCATCGGATTTCAGGAGCTGTGGTTCAAAGACCGCTTTGAACAGCAGGGTCTTGCCAATTGCATCGGCGCATTTGTCGGGACATGCGACTCGTCGATTGCATCCTGGATCGGAAGACGCCTCGAAGAGCCGGACTCCGGTCCCAAGTTCATTCACTGGATGACATTGAACTCCCATCTTCCGGTGATGGTTCCAACCTCAATTCCGCAGGCTGCTCCCTGCCTATCCTCGCTCTCCCTTGAGCCGAACTCGACGCTCTGTTCGTGGTACCAACTGATCGCCCATGTGCATCAATCCGTCGCCACTCTGGCCATGGACGGCCTGGCACGGCCCACAGTCTTCGTGATTGTGGGCGATCATGCGCCTCCCTTTGTGAATGCCGGCCTGCGCAGCCGGTTTTCACCGGCCGTTGTTCCCTACGTACTCCTGATTCCGCGTCCGGCTGACCAGAAGGAGCGTAGCCGCTTGATCACCCATTGATTTCTGCCATCTTCCGCCATCGTGAGGCATTTCCAATCCCGCTGCCGCACACTCAGTGTGACCCCTTTTCATTGCTATGAGCGCGAGCGGGGCTGAAAGGCTCCGTCAGCGCCCAAGCTATGGGAGTCGGCAGGAGATGCTCACCTGTTGAAGATCACGACGATCGAAGGCGCTGGGGGAATCCGCCCCTGATCGGATTCTGTTGGCGCCTTCATTCGATCGATTCCTCTCGCTCTCAGCAATCCTAGTAGGATAGTGATATGCCCATCCCTGAACGCTTGAATCCCAGCTTTGCCTCCGCCCGAGCGCCCGAGGTGGATCTCATCGCGGAGGCGCGCAAGCGTCTGATCGTGGCTCTCGACGTGAGCGATCGAGCCGCGGCAACGGAGTTGGTCGGCCAATTGGAGAATTCCTGCCAGTGGTTCAAGGTCGGGCTGGAACTGTATACCGCCGCGGGTCCGGCGATCGTCGAGATGCTGGCCAGGCGCGGCCACTCGGTCTTCCTTGACCTCAAGCTGCACGATATTCCCAACACCGTGGCGGCGGCAGTGCGCTCTGCTTCTTCTCTGGGCGTGCGCATGCTGACGCTGCACTCTCTGGGCGGCGCGGCCATGCTCTCCGCCGCGCGAACTGCGCTCGATGGCGTCAGCGATCCTCCGCAGTTGCTGGCCGTCACCGTGCTGACCAGCATGGATCAGGCCCAGTTGCAGGGGGTTGGTGTGGACCGCTCGCCCGCCAAGCAGGTCGAATTGTTGGCGCGGATGGCGCAGGGAGCCGGCATTCGCGGCTTTGTCTGCTCGCCTCAAGAGGTTGCCAGTCTGCGCGCGCTTTGCGGTCCGGAGGGTGTGCTGGTCATCCCCGGAATTCGTCCGGCAGGCGCGGCAAAAGGCGACCAGAAGCGCATCGCCACGCCGGCAGAAGCACTGCGGCTGGGCGCGAGCTTCCTCGTCGTCGGCCGCCCGATCACCCAGGCTCCCGACCCGGCCCAGGCCGCAGAGGCGATTCTGCAAGAGATGGCCGGCGCGCTCGCCGGCTAATGGTCTCCACCACTCAGTTGGTCGTTTATCTTTTGAATGGGTACGACTTCACAGGCTGCGGAAAAACTGATTTCGCGAGGCAAGAAGCCTCAGGGCACGACTTCAGTCGTGCCGCAAATAGCCCAAAATAAGTTGGGCTTTAGCCCCTGAGGAAAGTCTCCTCAACATATTCACGACATACGTAGGCATCCATAAATGACATGATTGGCGGCGGACACCACTCGATCAGCGAGGCGCCGTCTCTTTCACTCCTGAGTTCATGAAGGCGCGATGGCCGCCCTGTGCGCGCAGGTTGGGATCGCGCAGCGGCGGACGGCTCTGCTCGGCATTGAAGCCGCGGGCCAGCAGCGGATTGGCCTTGAACTTGGGCGGTCCGCCGTAGAACTGCCGCACATGACTCACCAAAATCCCCGCCCGCCCGTGCATCGGGCGGACAATCCCGCGCACCTGCACGTCCATGTCGCGGTATTTGCTCAGTTCGCCCACATCCTCGCGATCCTCCCAGAGGCTGACGAAGGTGAAGCGGCACTGCTCATCGGGCGTCTGTGGCGAGCAGACATCGAGGTAGCGCGTGCCGTCCGGCAGCTCCACCACATCGTAGATATGCGCCGAGACGCAGACCTCCTTGTCGATCAGCGCGGTCGCCTCATCGGCGCTGACACAGGGCTTTGCTTTGCCCGCAAATGCCAGCGATGGCACAAGAGCGGCCCAAAGTACAACCCATCCCATCCGGCGCAGAAGCACAGCAAACCTCCAAAGACGATTGCCGTCATCCTAGCGCGAAAGGGACGTGATGGGAAGCGGATGATCACAATTTTAGTGGGTTATGCAGAATTCTCTAACTCAGAGACAAAAATCGAGACCCGGGATACCACGAACCCCAAGCGTGCAGCGCCTCCGCCTGGACGGCCAGTCCCTGCCGGGTGCCCCCGGTCGCTCGCTTTTGGGGACCGGGGATATAACACTCCACTGCGAGCGGATAGCGAGCGGCTGCCACACCGCAGGTGCCTTGCAGATCATTTCCCTCGCTGCGCGCATAATCAACTCATGAACACCGATCTAATCCGCGAGCAGTCCCTTTGTCCCTCAGTCCCTCGGTCCCTTAGTCCCTCAGTCCCTCAGTCCCCTGGTCCCCTGGTCCCTGTCTTTCACCCCCCACCCCCCCCTGTGGAAATCCTCCGGTATTTTGCATGGTTTTTCTCGTAAGACACATGGTATCAATCAGTTCACTTTTCTTTCTGTTAATTAACAAGTAACATCAAACGGCCGATTTTGCCCACTTTTCAGCCCCAAAGAGGCCGCTTTGGGGGTAAAAACATCGCTTTTTCGCCCATTTGTTGCGCCGCGCCTCCAGCCTCTTGACAATTGCTGACCTCCGGCGCACCTCTGCGCGAGCGCTTCAGCCAACCTTTGACCGCACCTGAGGGGCGCCTGAATCGGATGAGCCGGTTTCCAGGTAATTTTTCAAGACGCTCACAAGAAGTTGAATGATTCTCCAGTGATCGATCCAGTTCATAGTAGCTGCTCGCGGTATCCTCAAAGGATGGTGCAATTCACGGTGCTTGCGTCCGGATCGAAGGGCAATGCGACGGTTCTCACCGCCGGGCGGACGCGGATTCTGGTCGACTGCGGATTGAGTTGCCGGGAGCTCTTTCGGCGAATGCGACAGGCGGGCGAAGATCCAGAGTCGCTCAATGCCATCGTCATCACCCACGAACACTCGGACCACGTGGGCGGCATAGCCGTGACAGCCCGTAAATTGAAGATTCCAATTTACTTTACTGAAGGAACGCACCGCGCCTGGATGCGCTGGATCTCGCCCCGGCGACAGATGAGCTATGCCCAGTGGCTGGAGCAGACGCGCCGCCAGGCAGCCGAGCGGCAGGCGGAGGCCGTCGTGGCCGCTGACGAGAATGAAGCGGAGGAGAGCGATCCTGTGGAAGCAGTGGTGGAGGCGACCGAGCCGGCTAAGCCGGACAAGGCCAAAGACCCCACTTGGCTTCCGGCCGTCGAATACTTTCAGGCTGGCTGTCCCTTTGAGATTGGCGAGATCAGCGTCAGCCCCTTCACGATTCCGCACGACGCCGCCGACCCGGTCGGCTTTGTCTTCCGGGCCGAGGGGGTGCGGATCGGCTATGCCACCGACCTGGGCTACATTCCGCCCAACGTGAAGGCGCAGTTGAAGGGGCTGGACTTGCTGCTGCTCGAGTCCAACCACGATCTGGAGATGCTCAAGGACGGCCCCTACCCCTGGGCGGTCAAGCAGCGCGTGCTCTCGCGCGTGGGCCATCTGTCGAACGAGGCGGCGGCGGAGTTCCTGGAGAAGGTCTACGACGGCCATGCGGCCTATGTGATTCTGGCGCATCTATCTGAAAGCAATAATCTTCCTGAACTTGCTCGGGTCACAGCCGAGCGCGCGCTGGCTGGCCGCCTCAGCCTGATGAGCAATCGGCTCTTGCTGGCCGCGCAACATGAGCCTTTGAATCCTCTTGCTTTTTAGATGGAATAGTTTAGAATGGAATGTACTAGTTGGAGTTTGTATCAGGTTAGATTGGCAAGACAATGCCGAGGTGAAAGGGCTGAGGCGAGGCGAATAATAAAGGCACTACACTCTGATTTTCACAGTGGAGCAGCCGCGGATGGGCGCCTTCCCTGCCATGTGAGCCGCGCAAGATCAAGGCGGCGTGACACATCCTTTGCAAAGTGAGTCGATAATTTATGGCGAGTACCCAATGCACTGACAGAGTCGCTGGCGCTATCCTGGCTAGCTGGCGCTATGACATCTCCGGGATCTCACCAGAGATGCGCAAGGACTACGAACAGCATTTTGCCGAATGCCCGCGGTGCAGTGCGCGGCAGAGATTCCATCGCGGCCTGGATGTCACGCTGACCGCGCTGACCTCGACCGCGGTCTTTTTCTTCCTCTTCGCGCTGGCGGTGCTCAAGCACATCAAGCCGCTGGAGCACATGGCCTTCAACGTCTTCGGGCTGGATGTGGCCGACACCTACCATATGCTGGTTTCGGCCGGGATCGCTGGACTTTGCTTCTCGGTGGTCGCCCTGCTCCTGGTGCTCACGACCACACCCGCGCCCACCTATCTGGGTGATCTCGCCGCGGAGCGGGTCCGGATCATCGAAGAGCGGTTGCCGGCCAGGATCAAAGCGCTGCGTCCGCGCTAAGAAGCGAACAACAGATTCACACAAGAGCCTCCCCCAACGGGAGGCTCTTGTCTGTGCGGAGATTGCCGGCATGAACGGAACGAGGCGGCGGCTGTTGCCGGGACTCAAAGTTGGTGATGGCTATACGCGGCACCCGTTTGACGAGCGCTTCGGCGTGCGCACCAGCGGGCTGGTTGCCGGACGGCACTTGAAGAGCGGCCACCGGCACGATCGCCACGCCACGGCTTACTTTGCCGTTGCGCCGTCGGTATTCAAATCGCTTGTCAAGCGCTGGCAGCGCAGTCGCCCCGTAGCCAAGATAGACGAATACAGCTTCATCGACGTGGGCGCTGGCATGGGACGTGCGCTGCTCGTGGCCTCCGAGCTGCCCTTTCGCTCGGTGACAGGCGTGGAGCTGAACCCCACGCTCGTGCGGATTGCGCGGAAAAATCTGTCAATTTGGCGAGCATCCGGGCGGGCGCAGGCGCCGCTGCGCCTGGTGCAAGGCGATGCGGTTGAGTTTCCGCTTCCACCGGGGCCTTGCCTGGCCTTTCTCTTCAATCCCTTCGGCGCGCCGGTGATGCGGCGGTTGCTGAAGGCCTGGACTCTTGCGCGTGCCGGGCAGAATGCGCCGCTCGACATTCTCTACGTGAACAAAGAACAGGAGCACGTGCTGGAGCGGCAGGCCGGCCTTCTTCGGCTCTATCAGGGCAAGGTGCCTCGCTCGGCGGCCGATGCTATTGCCGATCACCGCATCATGGCCAACCAGCCGGAGGGTGAGTATGCCTCGGCCAACTACGAGGACTGCTCGATCTGGCGCTGGGTGGGTTAAGGCTACGATCAAGCGATGATTCTGCTTAGAAAAAGTATTGGCCGCGCCGTGAAATAGTCTCCACGGCGCGGCCAAAGTTGCAAGCAATTCAAATCCTGCTTAATCTTTCTTTGCCTTGGGCGCAAAGCCGAAGGTGACGGTGACGGCGAAGCTGCGGCCGGCCATCAATCCCGGCGTGTCGCCGCCGTTGATCGCGGTCGTCGCGTTGAAGGGATCGGAGCAGACGGCCGGCGTGGCGATCGTGCCGCAGTTACCCGGAATTGTGGGCGCAACGGCCGACCCAGCCAGCGAGAGGCTCTGAATGTTGTGCGAGTCGAGCAGGTTGGTTCCGTCCAGCCTGATCTTGGTTCCGTCGAAGATGTTGTGATTGCGGATGGTGAAGTTGACGTAACCGTTGAGCGTGCTGAAGGGGTTGATGACGGCCTGATTGTGATACAGGCCGTTATCAACGCGCTGCTCGCCGACACGCTTGTTGAAGATGCCCAGATCGAGGCCGTGATCCTTGTAGGTAAGCCCCTGCTCTTCGGTATCGGTGGGAGTGCTCGCCACCCACAACCCGCCGGGAGCCTTGACCCAGACGGCGGGCGCGGTGAGCGAGGGCGTGGTGTTGGCGTTCAATGAGCCGGAGTAGTAGGCATTCGATGCGGTTCCGTTCAGATAAAGGTCCAGGCCGTGCATCAAAACCGCGGTGCTCTCAAACTCGATGCCCTGGGTGATCGAGCTGGGCTGCAGGAAGTAGACCGAGTCGCCCAGATCGGCATCGCCCGCGGTCGTATCGACGACAGACGAGTAGCTGTTCTGGAAGCGGATATGATAGGCATCGGCATCGAGCGTGATCCGCTGGCCTTTGTAAACCGTTCCCACCTGGTAAGTAGTTGACTTCTGCTGCTTGGGCGGCGTGGTCAGCTGCGGAGTAGGACCGCCCGCAGTTGCGGGTGTCTGATTGTAGTCATAGACGGCGCTGGGAGGAATGATGCTGCCGGTTGCCGCCTGCGCGTAGACCGACCAGTTGGGCTTAAGGCGATAGTTGAAGTCGAGCGAGGGCAATACTGCGAAGAAGCTGCCGGTATTGGTAACCGTTGCAGTGCAGGCAGCGGTGGGGGAGATCAGAGCGTAGGGCGCGGTGGCGGAATACGTCGCGCAGGAGAGCGGGCCCACCGTTGATCCGTCGTCGGCCTGATGCAGCACATTCATTGTGTAGTAGGCGAACTTGCTTCCGGCGGTGATGTTGAACTGCGGCGTCACGTGAAACTCGTATTCGGCGTAGGGCTGCGTGGAGTTGGTCCAGAAGGTCTCGTTGAATTTGGGCAACGGCTGATCGGCCCAGTTGTTCAGCGGGTCGCTGGGATACTGATGGCGGTTGGTCCTGGCCCACTCATACCAGAGGCCGGTGCGGAAGATGCCCAGCTTTGATGTCTGAGTAACCACTGCCGTCCCGCCGTACTTGCGGTAGCTGTTGTACTTGTCGATGCCGCAGGGCAGGGCGGAGACGCCGCTCTTCACCTTGAACACATTGCAGGGATAGATGGCCGCGCCGTCGTAGTAATCCTTGCCGCCGACAACGATCGAGTTGGGAACCAGCGAGGGGTTGGCGTTGGCCGCGGCCTGCGTGACCTCGGTGAGCGGCGTGGCGTTGTCGTAGCGCTCCACGTTGTCGTAGTTGTAGGTGTAGGGCTTGACCTCCATATACCAGCCCTTGCCGAACTCGGTCTTCAGTCCGACGTACTCGAAGTCGGTGGGTACATGGTAGGTGTTGTACTGGTAGCTGAACCAGTTGGCCGGATCGGCGGTGTTGGGTTTGGTCAGCAGAAACTTGATCCCCGCGCCCGTGTAGGGTTGCAGCCCGCTCGCCGTGTCGGCATTGGCGCAACTGTAGGCCGCCGAGACCCCGTAGAGCATGCAGCGCGTGGAGCTGATGTTGGGCGTATTGGAATCGACCCACACCACACCGCTGAAGCCGGTCAGCACCGTCTTGGGCGAAAACTGGTACTGGTAGAGTATTGAGCCCGCGTTACGCTCCTGATAGTTATAGCTCTGGTAGCCATCCGAACTCATCTGGTGCACATTGATGTAGAGATTCGACTTCTTGGGGCTGCCGAAGAGTCCGAAGCTTCCGGAGTTGAAAGCGCCATCGTAGAGTTTGGTGTTCCAGGTGCCGTAGGAGACGGTGCCGCGAATATTGAACTCACTGGTGAGCGGCTTCGAGAGCAGGTGAATCGAGCCGCCGAAGGGCGTCGGTCCAATGGTGGAGGCCGAACCGGGACTGCGATCGAAGTCCACGCCGCCAATCCACTGCGAGGGAAAGAAGGCCCAGGAGTGATGGGTCGGTGTATTCGTATCGAAGAAGGGAATGCCGTCGAAGTCGATGTTGTAGTCGCCGTCGGGGAAGCCGCGGAAGTAGGTCTTGCTCTGTCCCAGGCCGACGCCGTCTGTGCTGGTAGAGAATGTTCCGGGAACGATCTGCACAATCTCGCCAAAGTCCGCAATAGGCGATGTGAAGTTCTCAATGTATGTATTCGAGACCAGCGACTGCGCGGAGCGCTCTTCAATGAAACCGCCGCTGGGCGCCGTCTCCGCGGCAATCGATTCGATACCGGCGTTCACCGTGATCTCCTGCGCCATGGAGCTGATACCCAAGACGAAGGCGACATTCTGCGTCTGTCCCTCGGCCAGCACAACGCTCTCTTTGGAGGCGTTGGCAAAGCCGGGCGCGTTGGCCTGCACGGTATAGCTTCCGGTGGGCAGACCCGCGATGGAATAGTAGCCATTGCCGTCGCTGTAGATGATTTTTTGAGCGCCTGTTGCGGTGTTCTTGATGGTGACAGTGGCTTTGGCGATCGCTTTGTTTTGACCGTCGATCACCGTTCCTTCCAGTCTTGCTCCGGTCGACTGCGCGCGTATGGCGACGCCGGCTAGCAACAGAAGAAGTACGAAAGAAGATCCAAGGAGACGCTTGCACAAACTTCGAATTATGGGGAACAAATGGAACCTCCAGAAGTGGTTTTGAAAATGTTTCTACTTTTGTTTTCCGGTGATTGCCCGAGGTGAGATTCGTGGCTTTCCTCAAAACGTAACAAGCGAATTTGACAATTCTGTTACAGGCAGATTGCGAGAGTATGAATCGTGGCCAAGCTGTGAAAAAGATGGACGCAGGCCGAAGTTGTCAGCCGAAGCGGCATTCGATAATATCTCTGCTATGTGTAAACGATTTCTATTTCCCGTCCTGCTTGCCGCTTTTCTATTGCCGTTGAGCCTGAATGCCCAGGCGCCCACACTCAGCCTCCAGGTGGATCATCCGACGGCCACCGTCAGCCCGACCTTTTACGGACTGATGACCGAGGAGATCAACTTCTCCTATGACGGCGGAATCTATGCCGAACTGGTCCGCGACCGGACCGTCGGCACAGGCTGGCAGGCGCTGGCTCACTGGACGATGGTGGCGCGGGGCAACTCCGAGGTCACGGTTTCAGCGGACGAGACGACAGGGCCCAGCGTCGCTCTGCCGCGAAGCATCAAGGTCGCGGTGACGGCGGCCTCGGCGGCTGCTCCGGCAGGCGTGCAGAACGACGGCTACTGGGGCTTTCCGGTTCGCGCAGAGAGCACGTATTCCGGCTCCTTTTACGCGAAATCGGACAGCAATGGAATCCCTGTCACCGTCAGCCTGGTCAACGATGAGACGGGCGCGGTGGCGGCCTCGGCGACGGTTGCCGGGCTCACGAGCGATTGGAAGCAATATAGCTTTACCCTCAAGACGGGAGATGTTGCAGCGTCGGCGAACAATCATATGCTGCTGACCGTTGCCAAGCCGGCAACGCTCTGGTTCAATCTGGTTTCCCTCTTTCCGCCCACCTATCGCGACCGGCCCGCGGGCAATCGCATCGACTTGATGGAAAAGCTCGCGGCCATGCATCCCAAGTTTCTCCGTCTGCCGGGCGGCAATTATCTCGAAGGCGATCACGTCTACGAGCGCTTCGATTGGAAGACGACAATCGGCCTGTGGATCGACCGTCCGACGCATCCCAGCCCCTGGCACTATCGCTCATCCGACGGCATGGGATTGCTTGAGTTTCTGGAGTGGTGCGAAGACTTGAAGATCGAGCCGGTGCTGGCCGTCTATGCCGGCTACTCGATGAATCAGGAGCATATCGATGCGGGCCCTGCGCTGAAGCCCTACCTGGACGATGCGCTGGATGAGATCGAGTATGTGACCGGTGGCCCGGAGACGAAGTGGGGCGCCGAGCGCATCCGGGACGGCCATCCCGCGCCCTTCCCTTTGCATTACGTCGAGGTGGGCAACGAGGATTTCTTTGATCGCTCCGGCTCTTACGACGGGCGCTTTGCGCAGTATTTCAAGGCCATCAAGCAGCGCTATCCCGCGTTGCAGGTGATTGCCACCGAGCCGGTGAAGAGCGTAAGGCCGGATGTGCTGGATGAGCACTTCTATATGTCGGCGCAGGATTCCTTTGCCGCGGCCAGCCACTATGACAAGAGCGACCACACGCCCGCGCCGGATAGCTTTGTCCGGCAGTCAGGCCACTACGACAGAGCCGACCGCAGCGGACCGAAGATCTTTGTGGGCGAGTGGGCGACGCGCGAGGGTCAGCCGACGCCCAATCTGCAAGCGGCGCTGGGTGACGCAGCCTGGATGACGGGACTTGAGCGCAACGCCGACCTGATTATCATGGCCAGTTATGCACCGCTGCTTGTCAATGTGAATCCCGGCGGGATGCAGTGGGAGACGGACCTGATCGGCTACGACGCGCTGACAAGCTACGGCTCGCCCAGCTACTGGGCACAGGTACTCTTCGCAAAGTATCTGGGCACGGAGGTTGTGCCGGCGACGCTCTCGAATGCCGGGCCGCGCATCTTCGCCTCGGCTACGCGCGACGAGAAGCAACGCAAGCTCTACGTCAAGATCGTCAATGCCACGTCGGATGAAGCACCGCTTTCGATTGCCCTGAACGGTGTGGGACAGGTGAAGCACGATGCGCTGCTGGTAACGCTGAGCGGCAAGACGCCCGACGCAACCAACAGCCTCACGCATCCGGATGCGATTGTTCCCGTCGAGCGGAAGATCGAGATCAACGGCGCGAAGTTCGAAGAAAAGTTAGCGCCCTATTCGATCAACGTGCTGGAGTTGAACTACTAGGACCGCTCTTTGGCAAACTGCCCGCTCACATAATCCCAGTTGAGCACCTGAAAGAAGGCCTTCACGTACTCGGCGCGGCGGTTCTGGTACTTCAGATAGTAAGCGTGCTCCCAGACATCCACCGTCAGCACCGGCTTGTGGCCCAGGGTGAGCGGGCTCTCCTGGTTGGCGGTGGTTTCGATGCCCAGACTGCCGTCGGGCAGCTTGACCAGCCAGGCCCAGCCGCTGCCGAAGACGCTCGTCGCCGCCGTGGTCAGCCTGTCTTGAAAAGTGGATAGCGAGCCGAACTTCAAATCGATGGCCTTGGCCAGTTCGCCTGTGGGCGCGGCGCCGCCTTTGCCCAGCGTCGGCCACCAGAAGGAGTGGTTGGCGTGGCCGCCGCCTTGGTTGCGCACAGCAGTGCGGGCCGACTCCGGCAGGGTATTCAAATTGATGAGCAGCTCGTCGACCGTCTTGCCCGCCAGCAGCGGATGCGCAGCCACGGCGGCGTTCAGGTTGTTCACATAGGTCTGGTGGTGCTTGTCGTGGTGCAGGTGCATCGTCTCAGCGTCAAAGTACGGCTCCAGCGCCTCGTATGCGTAGGGCAGCGGCGGCAGCGTAAATGGGCCGGCGGGTGGCGCGGGCGCGGCACTCGGTCCAGCGGGCGTCTGGCCACTCAGAGCATCGGCGACGAGCAGCGCGCCTGCCGCGCCGCCCAGGTGCTTGATTGCGGTTCTGCGATCCATGGTGGGGAAACCTCCAATGCGTTCGATGCGCGGAGGCGGGGAAAGACTGCGGAGATTTTCGTTGATTCTATAGAGACATAGCACAGAATATTATTCAGCTATGCTTGAACTATGTCATCTGCCGAAAAACTCACTTCCATGACGCACACGGCGCAGAACCGCTGCTTCGGCTGCGGACCGGCCAATCCCACAGGCCTGCAATTGGAGTTCCTGCTTGCCGAGGATGGCAGTGTCGTCTGCCTGCCGACTATTCCCGACCGCTTCGAGGGCCCGCCGGGCTACCTGCATGGCGGCATTCTGGCCACGCTGCTGGATGAGACGATGAGCAAGTCCGTGCGGGCGCTGGGAATCAGAGCCGTCACCGCCCGGATGGAGATCGATTATCGCCGCCCGGTCCACTCCGGATCGCCGATCCGCCTGGTGGGCCGCCTGCAGCGCTCAGAAGGTCGCAAGCATTGGACCGAAGCGCGCATCCTTGACGCACGCGGCCATCTGATGGCTGAAGCCAAGGGCATCTTTATTGAGGTCGGCGCGGGCCACGGATTCTGAGAGCGATTCTCAGTGCGCCAGCAAATAAACGCCGATGCAGACCAGCACGGCGGAACTCCAGCGGCGGCGATCGACGTTCTCCTTGAGGAAGAGCTTGCCGGCGATGGCGTTGGTGACCAGCGTCAGCGAGGAAGAAGCGGGCGCGACCAGGCTGACGGGCAGGTGGTTCAGCGAGAAAAGCAGGGCGAAGAAAGCCAGCGCCAGAAAGCCGATTCCGGCAAAGAAGAGCGGGCAAGTGACGACGGCACGGATGGCGCCGCTGAGGCCCGAGCGCGCGCGAATCTTGTCCAGATCGCCGATGGATTTCATCGCCGCCGCGGTCAGAACCTCTCCTGTTGTAGAGGTGAGCACGACGGCGGCAATCATTGCGGCGGCAGCCCAGAAGCCGGATTGCAAGGCAAGAATTGGTAAGGTCATCGCGCCCGCTCCTGTTCTTGCATCGCCTGCAGCGCCGCGGTGAGAGCGGGCTCATCAGCCTCGGGCCTTTCCGTCAGCGACGGTCCCTGCGCCACGAAGCCCACGCCGATGGTGATCAGCGCAATCCCCGCCCAGCGCTCCAGCGAGATCGCCTCATGCAGCCAGAAGTGAGAGAGCAGCGCAACCACCACGTTGCCCAGCCCGGTTGCGGGCAGCACAAAGGTCAGATCGGCCCATGAGAGCGCGGTCAGATAGCTGGCGAAGAAACCGATCAGCAGCGCAATGCCCAGCGCGATCCATGGTGTGAAGACAGCCGCGACCAGCGTGGCGGGATGGGCCGCCGTAATCTCCGGCAGATGGCTCATGCCGCGCGAGAGGCACGAGTCGCCCGCCGGCGCGCAGACCGAGACCAGTCCCAGGATGAAGTACTGCCGCAGCGAAAGTCTTGCATGAGCCATGAGCGATTCAATCCTGACGGTTGGACGAGGCTAGCGGGCGTGTGGTCACAACAGGCCACATCCATCAGATCAAGCACTGAGCACATGAACCGCTCAGACTGGTAGTATCCCACCTCACTCACAAGGGAGATCTAAAGATCGGATAAGACTGAATCCATTGTAGATCAGCGAGGCTACATGGCGGGAGCTTCGCTGAAGGTACGATCCTGAAGACTATGCGCGCGCAAAGGGCCACTGCCTTTGCAGCCATGCGCGAACGAGATAAATCAGCGTGCCGGTGAGGGCAATCCCCGCCGCCGCCGCCAGCCCCAGCAGCGCGTTGCCGCCCGGCTGATGGCCGCGCCGGGGATCAACGAGCAGAAAAAGAAAGCCGGCGATCGCCACCAGCGGCGGCAGCGGATAGAGCGGAATCTTGAAGGGCCTCACCAGCTCCGGCCTCTGGATGCGCAGCAGCAGCACCCCCGCCTGCTGCAAGAGAAACTGTAGCAGAATGCGCGTGATCACCAGCATCGTAATCACCTGTGCGAGCGAGAAGAAGCAGAAGCAGGCAGCCACCACTCCCAGCGCCACCAGCGAGCGGTGCGGAATTCCGTGGCGGGGATGGACGGCGGCCAGATAGCGGAAGTAGTTGCCCTCGCGTGCGGCGGCATAGGGCACGCGCGAGTAGCCCAGCAGCAGCGAAAAAACCGACGAAAAGGCCGTCCAGACGATCAGCGCGGCCATCAGATGGCCGGCCACGCTGCCGAAGGCGGAGTTGGCGATATCGGCCACCAGTTGCAGGCGAACCGGCCCTCCCGCGCTCGCGTGAGAGGCGGCGTCATGAATGGAAGGCAGCGCGGCCAGATTCATCGTCACATAAAACGCCGAGACGAAGAGCACCGAGAGCAGAATCGCGCGCGGAATCGTCCGCTCCGGCCGCTTCACCTCGCCGCCCAGAAAGCAGATGTTGTAGTAGCCCCAGTAGCAATATGTCGTCAGCAGCGTGGCCTGCGCCAACCCGCCCAGCGCCGCGGGAAGCGTGAGTGCGGGCGACGATGGCATCCGCCAGCCGCCGCCCATCGCAAAGCCGGAGAGGATCACCCCGGCAATCGCCGCCAGCACACCGGCAAAGAGCAGCCAGGCCAGGCGCGTAATCGAACTCAGGTTGCGATAGAGCAGCGCGGTAACCAGCAGGCAAACCCCGGCTGCGGCAAAGTTCGTCCCGTGCAGCGTGGGCAGAGCGGCGATCGGCGCATGGTCCAGCTTCGGCCAGAACCAGGCCAGAAAGCTCGACAACCCGATGCAGCCCGAGGCAATCGCCAGCGGCGCGGTAAAGCTCACCTGCCAGACATAGAGAAAGCTGAGCCACTTCCCTGCGCGCTCCGGCCCGTAGATCTCGCGCAGGAAGGCATACGATCCGCCCGCGCGCGGGAAGGCCGCGCCCAGCTCCGCCCAGACCAGCCCATCGGCCACGGCGATCACTCCGCCCAGCACCCATGCCCAGATCGAGAGCTTGACTCCCGCCGCGGCAATCACCAGCGGCAGCGTGATGAACGGCCCCACGCCAATCATCTCCAGCATATTCAGTGCGACAGCCGAGCGCAGGCCGATGCGGCGTTCGAGAGGGTCCACGGATGGAGAGGAGGCAAATGACATAAAGTACTTTCGCTCCCCGGATTGTACACTGACGAGAAGATGTTTCTCGCCGATAAGCAAAAACAAGCAGTAGTGGGCGCGGCCTTTGCAGGCCTGATGCTGGCAGGCGCTCTTTCCATTCGCCTGGCCGCTCAGCCGCCCTCAAGGCAGGCAAACCAGCCGGCCGCGCCCGCTGCGCTCGCTTCCCTGCCCTTGCCCGAGCCGGACGAGAATGCCCAGCCGCTGCCCGAAGACCGCGGCGCGGCGGCTCTCGAGCAATCGCTCCGGCGCCTCTCCACCACCGCCAGCGTACTGATGATCGTCGCCCATCCCGACGACGAGGATGGCGCGCTGTTGACTTACCTCTCGCGCGGCATGGGTGCGCGCGTGACCTTGCTGACGCTCAACCGCGGCGAGGGCGGACAGAACGCCATGAGCGCCGACGCCGACGACGCGCTGGGCCTGATCCGCACCAATGAACTGCTGCGCGCCGACGAGTATTACGGCGTCAAGCAGCTCTGGGGCACCGAGGCGGACTTCGGCTTTTCCAAAACTCAGGAAGAATCCTTCGCCAAGTGGAGCCATGAACGCGTCCTCTACGACGCCGTGCTGGCCGTGCGCCGCGAGCGTCCGCAGGTGATCGTCTCCACCTTTGTCGGCGGGGTAAGCGACGGCCACGGACACCACCAGGTCTCCGGCGAGATCGCGCAGGAGGCCTTCAAGGCCGCCGCCGATCCAACCGTCTTTCCCGATCAGTTCAAGGAGTATGGGGTTCAGCCCTGGCAGCCGCTCGCCGTCTACTCGATGGTCCCCTTTGCGCCCATCACCGACGGAAAGATCTTCGACTACGCCACCGGCCAATGGGCCCCGGCGCGCTTCAAGAACTATGTGACCGGCGAGTGGACCGAGGGCGCTCTTTCTGCCAATGTGACGATTCAAGTGGGCGAACGAGATCCGGTGCTTGGCCTTAGCTACGCGCAGATCGCCCGCGAAGGCTGGGGCCAGCAGAGGTCGCAGAACAGCGGCGCAAACCCGGCGCTCAGTGGTCCGGCGACGACCAGCTATCATCTCTGGGCGGTTGCGCCAGAGGCGGCGGCCAAGCCTGGAACGGCCTCAACCAACGACGACCTCTTCCATAACAGCAAGGTCAATATCGACACCAGCGTCTCTGGCATTACGCATATTGCTGGAAATCATCCGCCCACCTTTCTTCTCGATGGTTTGAGTGAGATCGATGACGGCCTGAAGCGTTTCGAAAAGGATCGGAGAGATATCGACTCGATTGAAGCGGCACATCGCTTGGCTATTCTTTATCGCAAGACGATCCAACTCAGATATTCTTCCGAATCCGTAAGTGAAATTGATTTTGCAGCTGGAATGTTTGGTGAGTTGAGCGAAAAGCAAGAGCAGTTTCAATCCGCGCTTAAGAACCTTCTCGGCCTCGACCTGATCGCCTTCACCACCTACGAGAAATCCCCAGAGAACAGCGTTTCGCCAAAAGGCAACTCGCCAGAAGAAACCCAGCGCAACGTCGAACCAGGAGAAGTATTTCTGGTTAGGGTTCACTTTGCGCATATGAAGGCAATGACTTACTTTCGAAACGTAGGGTTTGAAAGCCAAGGCGGCAAGCCATGGAGAAGCATTTGTATTTCGCCAATTATTAATGCGCCTGACGCGGTCGGTGATCTGATCTTTCAGGTTTCCGCTCCCGACAACGCAGAACCAACCCAGCCCTACTTCACTCGTCCATCCATCGAGCAGCCTTACTACGACCTGACTCATCCCGAGTATCGCCTCCGCTCCTTCGCGCCCTGGCCACTGACCGCATGGGCCGTGTTCACCTTCGAAGGACTAGACCTGCCCATCCGCATCGATACTGTCGTGCAAACCATGCAGCGCGTTTCCGGCGTGGGCGGCGTCTATGAGCCGCTGGTCGTCACGCCCGCCATCGGCCTGCGAATGGAGCCGGAGGCGCGCCTGCTCCCGCTCGACGGCAGCGCTCTGCCCGTGCGCGTCACCGTTCACGCGCAAGCCGCCGCCGAGGGCACGGTTACGCTCGATCTGCCCGCCGGATGGAAGGCGCAACCGGCAGAGGCGCGCTTCCACCTGGATGCAGCCGGCGACACGGAGCCGCTGCTCTTTTCCGTTACCACCGACGGCGCAACCACAGGCGCCTACACGATTCAAGCCATCGCGCACTTCGGCGGGCACGAATATACGACCGGCTGGCAGAGCATCGGCTACCCCGGACTGCGCCCCTACAACCAGTACAAGCTCGCGCAATTGAAAACGCGCAAGATCGACGTGAAGCTCGCGCCGGGGCTGCGCATCGGCTACGTGATGGGCACCGGCGACCGCGTTCCAGAGGCCATTGAAGGCCTGGGCGTCACGCCCCATCTGCTCTCGGCGGCTGAATTGACCAAGGGCGATCTCTCGGCCTGGAATGTGATCGTCATCGGCATTCGCGCTTACTCGGTTCGTCCCGAACTCACTGCGGCGCAGCCGCGCATCGAGGAGTTTGTCCACAGCGGAGGAACGCTGATCGTCCAATATCAGAGCGCCGACTTCCCTGCCCCGCTGCCGCTCTCGATGGGCCGCTCGCCGGAGCGCGTGGTGGATGAAACGGCGCCGGTCAAGCTGCTCGACCCAGCGCATCCCCTGCTTAGTTGGCCGAACGCCATCTCCACCGCCGACTTCGACGGCTGGGTCGAGGAGCGCGGCCACTCCTTCCTTGACCACTGGGATGCGGGCTACACTGCCCTCACCGAAACCGCCGACCCCGGTCAGGCTCCGCAGCGCGGCGGCCTGCTGGTCGCTCATCCCGGCAAAGGGACTTATATCTATCTCGCTTATGCGCTCTATCGCCAACTGCCCGAGTTAGTTCCCGGGAGTTATCGTCTATTGGCCAATCTGCTCAGCTCCGGCCACGATTTATCCGCGCAATGAGAGCGAATCTATAAGTCATAACTGTGGACTTATTTCGCCTTGTCCCCTTCCGGCATGGGTAATTCACTCTGTGTATATCCAATGAATAGCAGACTTACGAAGACCTTCCCACTCCGGAATCCGCCACCGTGCTCATTGTGAATATTGCGTGAATTCGTCAAATATTCATATTATTCTGCGACTCTTGAATCGGAAGAGGTTGGATAACTCCGCATTCACTCGTGTGATTATCCAGTCTTCTGACTGCATACCGATTGCCGGCTGAACAGAATTCGGCTTCATGATGAGAATCTCCGGTACTCGGAAATCAGCTGCGATCGATTCAACGCGTCGTGCGCAGCCAGGATTCAAACCGATTTGAAAGGACAATGAGAGGCCCCATGAAATTCAGACTCAGAATTGCTGCCGCGGCCATGCTGGCAGTCTGTATTGTTTCTGCCCACGGACAGAACACGAGCGCCAATCCGCCGGCCAAGAAGCATATTGCAAGCAAAACGCAGGTAGCCAAGACCAAAGCCGCTGCCGCGCCCTCCGTCGAGGATCAGATTCAGGCGCTGCGCCACGATCTTGAGGGCCAGATCAACGACCTCAAAGGAACCCTGGCCGATAAGGATTTGCAGTTGAAGCAGGCGCAGGAAGCTGCCGCCGCTGCCCAGGCCGCAGCCGCCAAGGCGCAGGCCGCTGCCGACGCTCAGCAGCAGGCGGTCACCGACAACTCGGCCGCCGTGAACGCGCTGCAATCGACCGTCACCGATCTCAAGGGCAACCAGGCTTCGCTGGCCACCACCGTCTCCGACGAGACGGCCAAGGTCAGGAAGGACTTCGAGGCTCCGGCGGCGATACGTTATAAGGGCATCACCCTGACGCCGGGCGGCTTTCTGGCGGGTGAAACGGTTTACCGCACCAAGGCCACCGGCGGCGACATTCCCACCGCCTTCAGCTCGATTCCCTACGAGGGATCGGACAACTACAAGTTGAGCGAGTTCTTCGGCTCGGCGCGCCAGTCGCGCATCTCGCTGCTGGCCGAGGGCAAGACCAGCTGGGGCACATTGCGCGGCTACTACGAGGCTGACTTCCTCGGCACCGGCATCACCTCCAACAACAACCAGTCCAACAGCTATGTTTTGCGCCAGCGCATCCTCTACGCCGAGGCCAAGACCAACAGCAACTGGACGATTGCCGGCGGCCAGTTCTGGTCCCTGGCCACTGAAGGTAAGAAGGGCATCTCCAGCGCGCCCAGCGACACTTTGACGCCGCTCACCATCGACCCGAATTACGTTCCGGGCTTCGTCTGGACCCGTCAGTACGGCTTCCGCGTCGTGAAGAGCTCCGCTCACGCGGCCTTCGGCATCTCGGTGGAAAATCCGCAGTTACTCTACACCGCCTCGCTGGCCGGCAACGAGCCCTACGCAGTGCTGGGCAGCGCTGGAACCAACGGCGGCAACTACAACGCCGCCGTCAGCACCTGCTCACCCTCGACCTCCATCGTGAACTACACCAACCAGACGGAGATTGATTCGGCCGGCAACACCATCGACGTCGCTGTTCCCGTCTACAAGACCGTCAACGGTTGCGCCGATATCGCCACAATCTCCTTCAATCAGGCTCCCGACATCCTGGCCAAGGCCGCCTTCGATCCGGGCTTCGGACACTATGAAATCTTCGGCATCGGCGGCTTCGCTCATGAAACCATCTATCCCGGAGAGACCACCAACAGCAACCTCTACGGCGGCAACACCGATGTAGCCGCCACGCAATCGGCCACGATTGCAGCCTCGGCTCCCACCACTGTTCTGGCCGCTCCTGCCCTCACCACAACCGGCTTCTACAACAACAGCCTCAAGGTGGGCGGCTTCGGCGGCAGCGCCCGCGTTCCGGTCATCAAGGACAAGCTCACCGTTGGCGCAAAGGCCCTCTACGGCCCCGGCGTGGGACGCTATGGCGACTCCACTCTGGCCGACGTAACCGCCAATGCTCTCGGTCAGCTTCGCCCCATCCACAACCTCAGCGGACTGCTGACGGTGGAAGCCACGCCAACCGCTCACTTGACCCTCTACCTGAACTACGGCGGCGACTATGCCGGACGTGACGACTATGCCACGCCAACCGCCACCACGCTGGGCTCAGCGCCTTCAGCCATCTTCTGCCCCAGCCTGGCGACCGCGGCATCCGCCCACACCTTTGTCTGCACCACTACCCCCACGGCAGTCGACCTGGCAGCCGCAGGCGCAGCCTGGGGCGCAACATGGAAGGCACCCACCGCGGCTGCCGTCGGTTACGGCTCGCGGCTGCTGAGCAACTCCGGCTGCACCTCGACGGCCGCCCCCGGATACAACGGCGGCGCCTCCACCGGTTACGCCGGCGGCGGCTCCTGCGGCGCGCAAACCCGTGACGTGCAGGAGTTCACCGGCGGCTACTGGTGGGACATCTACAAGGGCGACAAGGGACGCCTGCGCCAGGGTGTCCAGTACGGCTATGCGGTTCGCGAGGGCTGGTCGGGCGCCAGTGGTATCGGCGCCAAGGGCATCGACAATATGTTCTGGACCAGCTTCCGCTACTACCTGCCTTAACCTCTACAGCGGATCGAGCAACACCAGAAGAGGCAGCCCAACTTACCGGGCTGCCTCTTCTGCTATTTCGGGAAGTAGATTATCCGGCACGGGAAGCATACAAAAATATATCCGAAAGCCTATCATCTGGAATTGAAATCATTCGTATAGAATCAGTAAAACTCCTTCAAATGGCTGAAGTTAGATCGCGACTTCTTCGCATCTCTGCTCCGACTGCTTGATGGGGTCGGCGTGCGCACAGCGTCTTGGACCGTTCGCGCCTTTGCATCGCAAATGAATCTCGAAAAGAAGGGCAAGACCTATGCAAATCATGCGCAGCATTGCCGCCGTGGCCTTGATGACAGTGAGTATTACTGCTTGTAATGGGCAATCCAGCCCGGCGAATCCGTCGGCGAAGAAGCAGGTTGCAACCAGCAAGGCTCCATCCAATTCAGCCGTGGATGTTGCGAAGGTCAAAACGCCGTCCAAGCCCTCCGTGGAAGATCAAATTCAGGCGCTTCGCCTGGAAATGGAGAGGCAAGCAAGTCAGATTGAAAGCCTCAAGGCGGCAATGGCCGAGAAGGATGCGGAGTTGAAGTCGGCCCAGCAAACGGCAGCCGCTGCCCAGGCCGCAGCCGCCAAGGCGCAGGCCGCTGCCGAGGCGCAACAGCAGGCGGTTACCGACAACACCAGCGCCGTCGCCACGCTGCAATCCTCCGTCACCGGCCTCAAGGGCAGCCAGGATACTTTGGCCGCCACCGTCACGGATGATACCAGCAAAATTAAGAAGTCCATCGAGAATCCCGTGGCGCTGCATTACAAAGGCATCACCTTGACCCCGGGCGGTTTTCTGGAAGGCGACACCGTATTCCGCCCGCACGCAACCGGAGGAGATATCGCCACTGCCTTCAGCGCGATTCCCTTCGAACACGCAGACTCGTACTCGCTCAGCGAGTTCTATGGCTCGGCCAGCGCATCGCGCTTCACTCTGATGGCGGAAGGAAAAGTAAACTGGGGAACGATCCGCGGATACTACGAAGCCGACTTCATCGGCGTGGGCACATCCTCCAGCAACAATCAATCCAACAGCTATCTCTTGCGTCAGCGGCTGCTCTATGCGCAGGCCGAGACCAATAGCCATCTCTCCATTACCGTGGGCCAGTTGTGGTCTCTCGCCACCGAAAATAAAAAGGGCATCACCAGCCCAGCGGCAGACGTTCCCGTTCCGATGACCGGTGATCCCAACTATATGCCAGGCTTCGTGTGGACGCGCCAATATGCCTTGCGCGTGGTCAAAAGCTTCAGTAAAGCGGCTGTCGCCATCGCGGTTGAAAATCCGCAGGCCGTCTATGCCGCCTCTCTGGCCGGAAACACGCCCTACGCCGTGCTGGGAAGCGCCGGCCTGAATGCCGGCGCTTTCAATGCCGCCATCAGTTCCTGCTCGCCGTCAACCTCCATCGTGAATTACACAAACGAGCTGGATTCGAATGGCTATAACGTCGCGGTTCCGGTGTATAAGACAGTGAATTCCTGCACCAATCTGGCCAATATCTCATTCAACGAGGCTCCCGACCTGCTGGTCAAGGCTGCCTTCGATCCCGGCATTGGTCACTATGAGATCTTTGGCATCTCCCGCTTTGCCCATGAGACGGTTTATCCGGGTGAAACCACCAACAGCAACCTCTATGGCGGATACTACGACGTAGACTGTCTCAAGGCCACTCCCGGCTGCAACCCCGTGGCTCCGGCTTTGACCACGACCGGCGCAATCACCAGCCGCATCGCCCTCGGTGGCCTGGGTGCGAGCGCGCGCATTCCGCTGCTCTCCGGCAAATTGAGTCTCGGCGCCAAAGGCCTCTACGGTCCTGGCGTGGGCCGCTACGGTGCTACAAATCTCGCCGACGTTACCACCAACGCATCCGGTCGTTTTGAGCCGATTCACAATCTCAGCGGTCTGCTCACAGCCGAGTACACCGTCCAGCCGCGCCTGGTTCTCGTGACATACTACGGCGGTGATTATGCCAGCCGCACAGCCTCAACCGGTGGCACCTCTCTGGCCGCGCCCAGCGCCGCGCAGGATGCAACCGGCGCATGGGGCGGTCATTGGGCCGCACCGGCGGCCGCTGCCGTAGGTTATGGGTCGCCGCTGCTGAACAACTCCACCTGCAACGTCAACGCCAATCCCGGCTATAACGGCAGTTCAACCGGCTTCTACCCCGGCCCCTCCTGTGGCGCGCAAAACCGCGACGTGCAGGAGTTGGCGGGCGGCTACTGGTTCGACATCTACAGAGGCGATCGCGGCCGCCTGCGCCAGGGCTTCCAGTACGGTTACCTGGTGCGCGAGGCCTGGTCGGGCGCGGGAACTCCCGGCATCGGCGCCAAAGGCATCGAGAATATGGTCTTCACCTCTCTCCGTTACACTCTTCCGTAAAGCGCCAATCGGCAGCTTCGCCTGAAGCGGAAGAGGCAGCCCAGTTCACCGGGCTGCCTCTTCCGCATTTCCAGTGAGCATGCATCCGGCATTGTAAACAAGCGATCGTTTGCGTAGCCTAGAAGAAGCGCCAGTCGATGCAGAAGAAGAGGATGAACGAGAGCCAGGAAATTCTCGCGCGGGTCAGGGCTCTGCTCGGCGACGAGACAACCCTCTCGCTGGCCACCACCGGCGACGACGGTGAAGCCTGCCTGGCGCCTGTCTTTTACATCGCCGACGAAGAGCTGGCCCTCTACTGGCTCTCCTCGAAGAGCAGCCGGCATAGCCGGAATCTGCTCGGCCGGCCACGCGCCGCAGCCGCCGTCTACCGCAATACCGCCAACTGGAGAGAGATTCTCGGCGTGCAGATGGACGGGGCCGCAAGCATGGTGAACGATCCGGCTCGCCGCACCGCAATCGTCAAGGCCTACTGCGAGCGATTCCATCTGGGCACTCTCATCCGCCCGCTCATCCGCCGCAGCGATCTGTTCGTATTTCAGCCCGACTCCATCCGTCTGATCGACAATGCGCAACTGTTCGCCGGCAAGATCGAGCTTCTGCGCGGGCCGGAGGGCTGGAGAACAAGCCGCTGCGCGCATTGATCCGAACCGCCGCCTGACGGTTTTCATCTGTATTTATTGCTTTCTTCATCATTTCCTTGTGACGCCCCGGGTAAGAATGGAGATGGGAAGGCCCTGTGGAAAACCAGGACGAAATACGCATTGACAGCGAGAAAAATGAGGCGCACCATCTTCCCTAATTGGCCTTCCGGAGCGCAAGGTTCAAACGCGGAAGGGCAACAAGATTTTCCTGCGCCTCCTTCGGCTTCCCTTGACCTGGTTTCCCTAGACTAACCACATCCAGCGTTGATAGGCAGGTTCCTATGGTGGTCAAAACACAAAGCAAGGGTCGCGGAGTTACCGGGCTGCATGTTGGCATGAACAATGTCCGGCGCTATTTTCCCAAGCAGATTTCCAGCATTGAGCTGCAACTGGACCATCTCCAGATTCAGTGCGGCCTCAAGCCGGACTTCTGGCTGGGCGAGCCTGAGATCTTCGATCCCCGGCTCTGCGCCTGGCTGGAATCCCGGCATCTGCATACAAAAACGGATCGCGCGTCGATCCCGCTGGCGATGATCCCGGAAGGCAAAAACTCCTTTCGGCTGCAGCCGGTTCGTTTGAACGGGCAGCTTCGCTCAAAGACGCCCCCGGCTATGGTCGCCTGAGGCTGCCGCGCCTATCCCGCTGCACCGGAGCGCGCCCTCGCGTTCGGAATGCCGCAGTGTTCAGCGCCTCTTCCCTATTCCCTATTCCCTGTTCCTTGCTCCCTCTCTGTTGATACACTCAAAGTGCAATGACCATCACACAACTGCAAAATGCCGTCGAGCGCCACTTCGCCGCCGGAGCAGCCGCCATCGGCGACGACTCCGCCATGCGCATCTTTCAGCTGCTGCGAGCGGCTCTGGAGAGCGGTGAGGTGCGCGCCGCCTCTCCCGACCCAGCCTCGCCGACCGGATGGCGGGTCAACGCCTGGGTCAAACAGGGCATCCTGCTCGGCTTTCGCCTGGGCGTGCTCGAGAGCTCTTCCGCCGCCGGCTTCTCATTCGTGGACAAGAGCACCTTTCCCATGCGCCATTTCGCCGCCGAGGATGGCGTGCGCGTGGTCCCCGGCGGCTCTTCGGTGCGCTCCGGAGCGTATGTGGCCCGCGGCGTCGTCTGTATGCCGCCGATGTACATCAATGCAGGCGCCTGGGTGGACGAGGGCACGATGGTGGATTCGCACGCGCTGGTGGGCTCCTGCGCGCAGGTTGGCCGCCGCGTTCACTTGAGCGCCGCGGCGCAGATCGGCGGCGTGCTGGAGCCGGTCAACGCCAGCCCGGTGGTCATCGAGGACGACGTGCTGGTGGGCGGCAACTGCGGCATCTACGAAGGCACAATCGTCCGCAAGGGCGCGGTCATCGCCGCTGGAACCATCCTCACGCGCGGCACTCCAGTCTTCGATCTAATCAATGGCGAGATCCTGCGTTCGAGCGCCGAGAGGCCTCTGATCATTCCTGACAATGCGGTGGTTGTGCCCGGTTCCCGCCCGGTCGCTGCCGGCAAAGGCCATGAACGCAGCCGGGAGTGGGGCCTCAGCCTATACGCGCCGGTGATCGTGAAGTACCGCGACGATAAAACGGACCTGAGCGCCACGCTCGAAGAGCTGCTGCGATAGTAAGTTAAGCAAATATAGGCATAGATGTTGAAGAACCGCTCCGGACTTCCCGTCAGGTTCGGAGCGTCAGGCCTGTTTCCCGGCTCTTGCGATAGAACCGGTTGGCGGCATCGGCATCCAGAGGCCGTGAGAAAAGGTAACCCTGAATGTAAATGCAGCCTAGTTGGCGCAAGCTAATCAATTGCAGGTCGGTCTCGACTCCTTCGGCAATCACCTCCATCCCGAAGGAGTGTCCCAATTCCAGGATCGCCTTTACGATACTCCGGCTGCCGTCTCCGACACCCAGTTCATTCACGAAGGAGCGATCGATCTTCAGTATGTCGAAGGGCAGCCTCTGGAGGTAACTCAGCGAGGAATAGCCCGTGCCGAAGTCGTCGATCTCCAGCCGGATGTTCATCCTCTTGAGTCTGTTCAGCGCATCGAGCGTCTGCTCGGCATCGCCCATGATCGAGCTTTCCGTCATCTCCAGGGCGAGGGACTCGTGTCGAAGGCCGCTTTCGGCCAGCGCCAACTCGACATCCTCCACCAGCCGGGGATCGCTCAACTGCCGGGCGGAGACGTTGACGCTGATCACAAGCGGTGGCTCGGCGGGATTCTGCAACTGCCATTCGGCCATCTGCCGGCAGGCTTCGCGCAGAACCCAGCGGCCCAGCAGAAGGATCAGATCGCTCTCCTCGGCGATGGGGATAAACTCGCCCGGGGCGACGAGTCCGCGCTCGGGATGATTCCAGCGAACCAGCGCCTCATAGCCGCAGATGCAGTGATTGGCCAGCGAGACAATCGGCTGATAATAAACCACCAGTTGATTCTCGTCGATGGCTTTGCGCAGTCCGGTTTCGGTCTCGAAACGGGTAATGGCCTGCGCGCGCAATCCGTCGCTGAAGAATTCAAAGCGCGCCTTGCCGTTGGACTTGGCGTGATACATTGCCGTGTCGGCATTGCGCAGCAGGTCTTCAGGAGTGTTGCCGGAAGAGCCGAGAGCTATACCGATGCTGGCCGAGACAAACATACGGCGGCCCTCGATATGAAACGGTTCATTCAGGCGTTCGAGCACGCGCGAGGCGACTGTCGAGGCATCGCTTTCATGTTCGATATGGCCAAGCAGGATGGCAAACTCATCGCCTCCGATCCGCGCCACAACCGATTGCACGGGACCGCTCTGGCGGGCATTGGAGCGGATGCTGGCGCGCAACCGTCCCGCTACGTCGATCAGCAGTTCATCGCCGGCGGCGTGCCCCAGGCTGTCGTTGACCAGCTTGAAATGATCGAGATCGATAAACAAGACGGCAAAATGCGCGCCATGGCATTTTGAGCTCTCGATGGCCGCTTCCAGGCGGTCGAGGAAATAGAGGCGGTTGGGGATGCGCGTCAGCGGGTCGGCAATCTTGCCTTCCGTCACATCGGTCTGCGAGCCGGCCATGCGGATCGGCTTGCCGGACTCATCCCGGATGGCGATGCCGCGGCTCAGCATCCAGACATAGCCGCCGGAGTTGTGGCGCATCCGGTATTCGCTCACAAACTCCGGCGTCTTGTTCGCGCAGTGCGCGGCAATCTCCGCGCGAACGCGCTCGCGATCGTCGTCGTGAATGCGTTTGAACCACTCATCCGGGTCGGCCCATTGTTCACTTTCGGCGTTGCCCAGCATATGATTCCAGCGGGGCGAAAAGTAGATCTCTCCGCTCACCAGATTCCAGTCCCAGAGGCCGTCGTTTGCCCCCCGCGCGGCCAGAGCATAGCGCTCTTCGCTCTCTTCCAGAGAGCGCAACGCGTCTTTCAGCGCGCTTTCGCGCGACTCGATCTGCGTCAGCATCTCGTTGAAGGAGTCGACCAGCAGACCGGTTTCGCCGCCCGAGCCGAACTGCGCGCGGATCGAGTAATCTTTTTCCGTCGAGATATGGCGGGCAACCGCGGCCAGTTTTACCAGCGGATCGCCGATAAAGCGCGCCAGCCGCAGAGAAAACAGGAACGAAGCAACAACGGAGAGAAATAGAACAAGAATCGCGATCTTCGCGTATTCGAGGACCAGGGAGCGGAAGTCGCGTAGGTCGTAGACCAGGGCAATCGTTCCCGTGCGCTCGCCATTCAGGTAGACGCCGCGAAACAGCGTGAGTGTATCGCGGTCGAAGGAGGCGCCATCGGGACGCCGCACAGAAAGAATGAGATTGGTGGGGCTGCCCTGACTGCGGTACTCGGCAAAGACATGACCTTGAAAATCGTAAAGGTATGCGGCAAGAAGATGCGGTTCGGTCTGCAATGCGCCCAGCATGGCCTTGGCCGTTGCCTGATCGTTGAAGGCCAGCGAGGCCGCCGTGTTGGCGCCCAGCGTGTCGGCCAGAGCCGTCAGTTCGCGCACCGCGCTCGCGCGATAGCTTTGGCTCTCGTAGACCGTAAAGCCGGATGAAGCGAAGAAGACGGCAATTCCGCTGGAGGTGAGGATCAGCAGAGCCAATTTGAGACGGATGGACAAGTTCCTTATATGCACGGCATCACCTCCCCGCTCCGCTACCGTTGCCGCGCATCACGACTGATGCCAGCAGCAGCAACTGGGAGCTGATTTTCAGATGTGCGCTATCGGAGGCGCCGAGGTTGATGTCGAAGCGGATCTTGCTCTCCTCGATGTGGAAGCGAATCATCCCGCCGTCTGAAAGAAAGTCAGCGGATTCGCCCACCGTCAACACCGGCTGGCCGCGCAACCGCCGCAGAATCGCGGCCTGGCGCGGTGCCTGATCGCTGCCGAAGAAGATCATGTTGCAGCCCTGAAGCTCCTCGGACGGATTGATCGGCCTGACATGAAGTACGCGCATACCGATTCGCTTGCCCTCGATGGTGCCTTGCACCTCCTTGAGCCTCGGCTCGTCGTCGGAGATGCAGAGGTTCAGGGTTGAATCCTTCGCGTTCAATACGCCGCTTGGCCACTCGATAAACTGGGCAAAGTGAAAGAGAAAAGCTGCTTTGATGCGATACTCATCGTCAGTCTGTGCGCGCACAGGCCGCCACTCACCAGACCCGAGCAGTATCAGGCAGAGAAACACGAGAAGACGAGCGTGACCGAAGCCCCGCTCGAATCGTGTTTCCCTCGCCGGATTGTTGGCTGCTCTCTTCAGAAGCCGCTCCTCTCAAAAACTCCAGATGATCTTTGCGTATGCGGCGCGGCGCATCAAGCTCGGCTGTACGGTTGTATTCTCCCCGGAGAATTCCACGTGACGGTCGCTGAAAAGGTTTTGCCCCACCGCAGTGATGGACACTCGCTCGCCGGCACTCCAGGTCAAGCCGGTGTCAAGCCTGGTATAGGAGGGGATCGACAGCGCGGGCAGGCGATTGACAAAAGCCGCCGACGCATTCCATTGCAGCTTCCACGGCAGGCTGACGCTGGAACGCAACTGCGCTTGCTGGTCCGGTGTGCTGCCTTCGGTTCCTTGGGCGGTAGTCGTGTCCAGACTGCCCGAGAAGCGATGCAGGTGCATGGCGAAATACGCATAGCCGGGGCTTAGTGTCCAATGGCTCGCTGCCTTCCAGTTTGCAAAGACTTCAATGCCGTGTGTCTCTCCGTAAACTCCGTTGCCTTCCATCGTCGGTATCAGCAGATGGATGGGAGCCGGAGTTGTCTCGGGGCTCTCGGCCTCGGGCTCCGACGATTCCAGATCGCGATAGCGGTTGTAGAAGATCGTCGTATCCAGCGACAAGCTGCCGCTCACTGTATTCCGGAAGCCAGCCTCGAAGGCCGTGAGCCGCTCATCCTTCTCTTTTGGATTCCCGAAGAAGCTGATCAATATCGGCAGGTAGCCGGTCGAGCTATTCCCCGCGAGGGCTGCGTAATTCACCCGGATATCTCGATCGCTCCGGGCGGGCGTGCGCACCGCGCCGGTGACCGCGCTCCAAAGCATATTCTTGCCGTTCGGGCTCCAAGCCAGCCGCACAGTGGGTTCCAGGTCGCTTCCGGTATAACCGTTGTGCTCCAGCCGCGCCCCTACGCTCATCCGCAGGCGATCCGGCAGCAAAGTGATCTCATCCTGCGCATAGACGCTGAACAGTTGCGTCAGCCTGTTTTGCGGCGTGAAAGAGATGCGCAGCGTCGGGCTTGTTCCATTCGCGCTCACCCGGTAGCCGAGCCCCCAGACGATGTCTTGCCGCCCTCCCCAGGCGACATGATGCTGAAAGTCGATGTCGAAGGTGTTCAGTCCCTCGCCGTACGTGGAATCGCCGCGAGTCGTGCGGTCGAAATAGACCTGTAGCGAGGTCTCCGAACGTGGCGACATCGTCCGATTCCACCGCGCAAACATATTCCAATCCGTGCTTCGATTGCGCAGTGCAAGAGTTTCAGTCTCCGGCGGCGCCAGAGAGACGGGAACAGTGGATAGCTCTCCCGCATTGCCTTGAGAGAGCTCTCCCTCGGTCGTGAAGGAGTCCTTCGAGGAGAGTGTGCTGTCGGTGCGGAAGCCGCCATGAATCAGCCGCCAGTCATCCTGTCCGTTGAGGCCGGCTGGGGTGAGCAGGCTGTTGTTGTGAAAGCCTTCCGCGGAGACGCGATAGGCCCCTAGTCCGCGCGCCTTGCCTCCATAGCGAATCGCATCGGGCCCCTCACCGTCGTTGCCCGCGCCGCCTTCAATAGCGCCGCCCTGCGTCTCCCCGGCGCTTTTGGTGATGATGTTGATCACACCATTCACGGCATTCGATCCCCACACAGCCGCGCCCGGACCGCGAATGACCTCAATGCGCTCGATGCTGTCGAGTGGGACATTCTGGGAATCCCAGAAGACGCCGACAAAGACCGGGGTGTACACCGTTCGGCCATCAATCAGCACCAGCAGCTTGTTCGAGTATTGCCCATTGAAGCCGCGCGCGCTGATCGCCCATTGACTGCCGTCGATCTGGGCTACGTCCAGGCCGGGAACCATGCGCAGCAGGTCGGGAATATTGAACGCGCCGGAACGGCGAATCTCCTCCGTCGAGATGACAAAGACGGCCGCCGCTGTCTCCGAAGTCTTCTGCGCCTTCTTCGAGACCGAGGTCACGCGGATATTCATCAGGTCTTCAAGGCTCTTCTGTGTCAGGTTGGGACTCTGTCCCCAGCCAGGAAGAACTCCGATGAACGCAAGCAGAGCGCTCCCAACAAGCGTTAGGTAAAGCCGCGACCTTCGACCGGATTCGGATCCTCCGGTCAACCTCCGGGAGAATGAGCACACGGTTAGATGAATCTTCATCCTCATGCACCTGCCTTGTTTTCAGCGTTGGAGATCTGTCGTAAATGGCTGGAAATAAATTCGTTATGATTCCATCGTATGCAATGAATCATCGGAGAATCCGGATAGGCCATACGGATCGCCGGGCGATGCGCCCTCGGGCGTCCTTCGCGCGGATCACCCCACCTCTCGAACTGCTCTTGCGTACGCATCGTCAGCATCAAGGGATTTTATCGGCAGCGATAAGCAATTCAAGAGAGCCGGCAAGGCTAATCCGACGGCTGGAAGACCAATCCTGACCTCAGTTTCCACCCATAAAAAAGGGCTTCGACCGGCCTTTCAGCCTGATCGAAGCCCCTTGATTGCCTTGGACCTTCTTACTTCGCCTTGGGCCCCGCCGCGCGAATCGCTTCGGAGGCGTCGAACTGCTTGAAGTTCGCCTCGAAGCGCCCCGCCAGATCAGCCGCCGTCTTGTCGTAAGCAGCCTTGTCCGTCCAGGCGTTGCGCGGATTGAGAATCTCCGCCGGAACATCCGGGCAGCTGACCGGAATGCTCAGCCCAAAGGCCGGTTCGGTGACAAACTCCACCTTCTCCAGGCGGCCGTCAAGAGCGGCATTGACCAGCGCGCGGGTGATCTTCAGGCTCATGCGCTTGCCCACGCCGAACTTGCCGCCGGACCAACCGGTGTTCACCAGCCAGCAGGAGGCCTTATGCTGCGTCAGGCGCTTGCCCAGCATCTCCGCATAAACGCGCGGCGCCAGCGGCAGGAAGGGCGCGCCAAAGCAGGCCGAAAACTCCGGCTCTGGATCCTTGACGCCCGCCTCGGTGCCGGCCAGCTTCGCCGTGTAGCCGGAGAGGAAGTGGTACATCGCCTGATCGGGCGTCAGCTTCGCGATTGGAGGCAGCACGCCGAAGGCATCGGCCGCCAGAAAGAGCACGTTCTTCGGATGCCCGCCGACGCCGGGAATCACCGCGCCCTCGATGAAGTCCACCGGATAGGCCGCACGGGTGTTTTCCGTAAGCGAGATGTTGAAGTAATCGGGCTTGCGCGCCGCATCCAGGATCACATTCTCCAGCACCGATCCGAAGCGGATCGCGCGGAAGATCTGCGGCTCCTTCTCCTCGGTCAGGTCCACGCACTTGGCATAGCAGCCGCCCTCGAAGTTGAAGACCCCGTTCGAACCCCAACCGTGCTCGTCATCGCCGATCAAGCGGCGGGCAGGGTCGGCCGAGAGCGTCGTCTTGCCCGTGCCAGAGAGGCCGAAGAAAAGCGCTGTAACGCCATCCGCGCCCACGTTCGCCGAGCAGTGCATCGGCAGCACATCCTTGTCGGGAACGATAAAGTTCATCGCGCCGAAGATCGACTTCTTCATCTCGCCGGCATACTTGGTGCCGCCGATCAGAACGATCTTGCGCGTGAAATCCGCCAGGATGAATGCCTTGGAGTTGGTTCCATCGCGCTCCGGCACAGCCTCGAACTCAGGCGCTGCCACGACGATGAACTCCGCATGATGCTTGGCCAAGTCGGCGGCCTCCGGACGGACGAAGAGATCGCGGACAAAAAGCGCGTGCCAGGCATACTCGCTGACCACGCGGATCTGCAGCCGATAGGCCGGATCGGCGCCGCAGTACAGATCCTGAGCAAAAAGCTCACGGCCCTTCAGGTGCTCAATGACGCGCTCCAGAAGCGCATCAAACTTCGCCGGTGCAAAAGGCTTGTTGACCTTGCCCCAATCGACAACCTCGTGCGTCACCGCGTCGTCCACGGTGAACTTGTCTTTGGGACTGCGTCCGGTGCGCGCTCCGGTCACGGCCACCAGCGCCCCGTTGGCCGCCAGGTGCCCCTCGCCGCGCTTCAGCGAGGTTTCCACCAGCTCCGCAACCGTCATATTGGCATGCACCAGCGGCCCCGCCACCAGCGCCTTCACAGAATCAAGCACAGATACAGCCACACTTGCCATCTTTAAGTACTCCTCTCGCACGAAAGCGGATTGAAAATGGATTGATAATCCATTGTGACATCAAAACCGCATGCTGGGAAAGTAGGCTGGTGAGGAAATTAGACTTTTTTTGTCGCGCTCTGTTGCCGGGCTGCCAGATCGGCCAGTTCAGCCTCGATAAAGCCGGCAATCATCGCCCGGTAGACTCGCTCTGTAACTGCCGGATCAGCGCCCAACTCACTGGCCAGAGCCGTCACTTTGGCAATCACCTGCTCCGCGCGTTGCGGCGCCTTCACCTCTTCCGCCGTCTGCTTGAAGCGCACAACCTGCCGGACGTACCCTTCGCGCTCGGCCAGCAGCGCAACTATGCCGCGGTCGATGCGGTCGATCTCCGCGCGGACATCCTCAATGCTCGCGCAATCCATCACACTCATCCAATCTCCAAGGCTACATCTTGTAGCGACCCAGATCCTCGTCGTTCAGTCCTTCCAGCCAGCCGCGCAACTGCTCGGCAGCCTGCCCCTCCGCCGGGCCTGAAGTGTTCAGCTTCGCCGCCTGCATCACCTCTTCGGTGACATAGATCGGGCAGTCGGCACGCAGCGCCAGGGCGATGGCGTCCGAAGGTCGCGCGTCGATGGCCAGAGGTTCATCCCCCTGCCGCAGCCACAAAACCGCAAAGAACGTATCGTCCCTAAGCTCTGAGATCACAATACGTTCCAGGCTGGCATTCAAGTGGCGCATCAGATTCTTGGCCAGGTCGTGCGTCATCGGCCGCGGCACGGCAACCTTCTCGATCTCCAGCGCAATGGCGTTAGCCTCAAAGATTCCCACCCATATCGGCATCACCGTCTCCGAGGCAACGTCCTTGAGCACGACAATGGGCATACTGGTCGCCGGGTCCAGCGTCAGTCCGCGAATCCGTACTTCAACGTCCATGGCTTTCCTCCCCTGCCTCTGCTTTCATCTTAGATCGCTTCGCCCACCAGGCTGTTGGGGTGCGTCGCGGTAATCCTCACCTGCGCGTAGCTACCCGGTGCCGGGGCAATCGCTTGAGCAACGGTAAAGTTGACCGGCTTGTTCTGGCTGCTGCGCCCGATCACCTGTCCTCGCGCCGGATTCGCGCCTTCCACCATTACTTCAACAATCTCTCCCAAATGCTTGGCGTAATTCACTCTTTGGATCTCGCGCTGGCGATCAAGCACTGCTTGAAGCCGACGAGCTTTCTCCGCCTCCGCAATCGAATCAATCATCGTCAGAGCCGGCGTATTGGGCCGACCGGAGTACTTGAATCCGAAGACGCAATCGTACTCGACTTCAGCCAAAAGGTCCATCGTCTCGATCAGATCCTCGGCGCTTTCGCCGGGAAAGCCGACGATAATATCGGTCGAGATCGAGATCTTCCGGCGCGCCGCCTTGATCCATCCGATGCGTTCCAGATAATCCTCGCGGCTATACTCGCGGTTCATCGCGCGCAGAATCCGCGTCGAGCCGGATTGCACCGGCAGATGCACGTGATCGCAGAGCGTCGGCACGGCGTCGATCGCTTCGACGATCTCGCGGGTAAAGTCGCGCGGGTGGCTGGTGGTAAAGCGCACGCGGCGGATGCCCGCAACCTCGCCCACGGCCCCCAGCAGTTCGGCAAAGCTGCGCTTGCCCTGCGGGTCGCGGTAGCTGTTCACATTCTGGCCCAGCAGTTGAATCTCCGTATAGCCCTGGTCGGCGATGCGCCCGGCCTCCACCAGCACCGAGTCCGACGTACGGCTGCGCTCACGTCCGCGCGTATACGGTACCACGCAGTATGCGCAGAACTTGTCGCATCCCTCGACGATGGTGATGTAGCCGCGATAGGGGTTCTGGCGAGCGGTAAACTCGGTCTCGAATGTCTCGTCGGTCTGCCGGTCGTCCAGGCCCGTGATGCGCGTCTCGCCTGCCTCCAGACGGACGAGCATCTCCGGCAGTTTGCGGTAGGAGGCAGAGCCGGAGACCAGCGAGACGTACGGCGCTCGCTCGAAGATCCGCTCGCCCTCCTGCTGCGCCACGCAACCCAGCACGGCAAAGCGCTTGCCCTCCCGGTGCTGCCGCTTGTATTCGTCCAGGCGGTGAAAGACCTTCTGCTCGGCTTTGTCGCGGATCGAGCAGGTGTTGTAGAGGATCAGGCCGGCATCCTCTTCCCGTTCGACCTGGCGGTAGCCCTCGTGCTGCAATGTGCCAATGACCTTTTCCGAGTCATGGGCATTCATCTGGCAGCCGAAGGTCTCAAGATAAAAGGTTTTCTCGGTCGCCATAGAAATACAAGTATACCGCGACCCGCAATCATCCAGCGATTCCCTGCCCCCATGGGTAGCGAATCGCTTCAAGGACAAGCTCCGAGCCTGAAGAGAAAGTTCGCCTCTCAGCTCCGTATAATCGGAGCTGAGAGACCCGCCACTTACGTTCAGTACTTGACGATCTTCTCGAAGGAATCCGGCTTCAGGCTTGCTCCGCCCACCAATGCGCCGTCGATCTCTTCCTCGCCAATCAGAGCCGTCGCGTTGTCGGGCTTCACCGAGCCGCCGTAGAGAATGCGAACAGCCGCAGCCACTGCCGTACCCAGCAGCTTGGCCACCTCGGCGCGGATAATCTTGTGCGCCTCGACGGCCATCTCCGGGGTCGCGGTCTTGCCGGTGCCAATCGCCCAAACCGGCTCGTAGGCAATCACGATCGGCTTTGCGGCCTCGGACGTCACACCGGCCAGAGCTCCCGTAATCTGCGTCTTCAACACGACGGCCGTCTTGCCCGCCTCGCGCTCGGAGAGCACTTCGCCCACGCAAACAACCGGGACGACGCCATGCTTGAGCGCGGCGTGAAGTTTCTTATTGACGATCTCGTCGGTCTCGGCAAAGTACTGCCGGCGCTCCGAGTGGCCGATCAGCGTATGCGTTCCGCCCACGGCCTGGAGCTGGTTCAGCGAGGTCTCGCCGGTGTAGGCGCCCTCCTCGGCAAAGTGAATATTCTGCGCGCCCACCAGGACATTGCTTCCCTTGGCGGCGGCAATCACCGTCGGCAGCAGCACCGGCGAGGGAAACAGCGCAATCTCGTCACGCGTGTGCGCGGCGACCAGCGGCAAAAAGGCATCGACGAAGGCCTTGGCTTCGGCGGGCGTCTTGTACATCTTCCAGTTGGCGGCAATCAGTGCTTTACGGGCCATTGATCAATTCTCCTCACATCAATTTTAGTGGATGGAATTCGCTCACCGGGGTGACGCCGGGCACAGTGGGACTCGGGCATCGGTCTTGTCCGCCATGCATCCGACCTAGCTCGGCTGCCGTGGCCGGAAGTGGCAGGTGCCGCCGGCCAGCACCGGTGTCCAGATCGTAGGATCGGCCGGCTGCTCGCTCGAGCCCAGGAAGAGAATGCCATCCGGCGCCAGCACCTTGTGAATGCCGGCCAGCAGCGTCTTGCGGCTCTCCTGCGAGAAGTAAAGCATCACATTGCGCAGGAAGATCACATCAAAGCGATCGTCGCTGCGATTGAAGGGCAGCGGCGTTGCGCAGAGGTTAGCCGTGCGGAAGTTGCACATCTTGCGCAGCTCCGGCTTGACGGTCCAATCCTCTCCCACATGATCGAAGTAGCGGACGACGTTGCGGGCGGGCAGGCCGCGGTTCATCTCGATGCGGTGATAACAGCCGGCCTGGGCCTTCTCCACCACCTCGGTGCAGATGTCGGTGCCCTCGATTCGAATATTCCATCCGGCCAGCAGAGGAAAGTGCTCGATCAGCAGCATCGCGATGCTGTAAGCCTCCTGCCCGGTCGAGCAGGCCGCACTCCAGAAGCGAAGGCTGCGCAGGTAGCGGCGCGACTCGATAATCTTGGGCAGCAGCTCAGTGCGCAGCAGTTCAAAGGGACGGCTGTCGCGGAAGAAGCTGGTCTCATTGATCGTCATCGCTTCGGCGATCGAGCGTTCCAGCAGCGGGTCCTTCCGGAGCTTCAGGTGATGGACAAGCTCTTCCAGATGGCTCATGCCCTGGTTGCGCAGAATCTTCGTCAGACGGGTATCAAAGAGATAATCGCGCGACGGATCGAGAACATTTTGCGAGAGCCCGAAGACAAGCTGGCGAAGATAGCCGTAGTCGATGCTGACGGAGCTTTGCATGGCTAGACCACCACTTCCCGAAGCTCGTGAGCTTCCGCGCGTCGCTGTCCCGCAAGCCGAATCAGCTCCTGGGCAACAGCGGGCAAGGGCAATATCTTCTGCGCCAGCCCCGCATTGGCAACCGCGCCGGGCATCCCCCACACGGTGCTCGATGCCTGGTCCTGAGCCAGTACGGTGCCTCCGTGCTCGCGAATCACCCGGCTGCCCAGCATTCCATCCGAACCCATGCCTGTCAGCACCAATGCCAGCGAGCCGGAGCCGTAGACCGCGGCCACCGAGCGGAAGAGTACATCGACGGCAGGGCGGCAGTGGTTTTCCGGAGCTCCTTGCGTCAGGTGCAGCGTATGCGGAGTGCCGGGTCGCGCACCGGCCAGTACCTCCAGATGCCAGTTGCCTTTGGCGATATAGATCGTTCCTGCCTGCACCGGCTCGCCCTCGCAGGCCTCGTGCACGCGCATGGCGCAGCGCCCATTCAGACGCTCGGCAAAGAGCTTGGTGAACAGCTCCGGCATATGCTGCACAATCAGCACCGGCAGCGGATAACTCCCGGGCAGCGCGGGAAGCAGAATATCCAGCGCTGCCGGCCCGCCGGTGGAGACGCCGATCGCCAGCGCCACCGGGACTGAGGAAATTGGTTGCGCCTTGAATGGAGGCGCCATGGGAAGGATCAGCGGAGCGCGCACGGAGGCGGGCGGATTCGCCTGCGTCTGGCTGGTCAGCGCTTGAATTTTTGGAATCAACTCCTGGGCCAGCGCGCGCGTGGCCTGCTCGCGGTTGGATTGCCCGCTGGGCTTGGCCACATAATCGGAGGCGCCGCTGGCCAGGGCCTCGATCGTCACCTTCGCCCCGCGCTGCGTCAGCGAACTGCACATGATAACCGGCATCTTCTGACCCCGCGCGCGCAGCTTTTTCAGCGTGACCAATCCATCCATCACCGGCATCTCCACATCCAGCAGCACCAGGTCGGGGCGCAGGCTTTCAATCGCGCTCAGCGCCGTCTCGCCATCGCCCGCCGTGCCTGCCACCTCCAGGCCCGCCTCGGAGCAAACCACCGAGCGCAGCAGGCTCCGCATCACGGCAGAGTCGTCCACAATCAATATCCGCGTGCGGCGGACTGGATTCATCGCTCAGGCCTCCACCAGTCCCAGCATCGCCAGCTTTTCCGTCAGCGCTTCGTCGTCGAAGGGCTTCATCAGATACTCGTCGGCGCCGGCATCCAGCGCGCGCAGAATAAAGTCGTTCTCCGCCTCGGTGGTCACCATCATCACCTTGACGTCGCTGAACCCCTCGGTACGCATCTGCTTGAGCATCTCCAGCCCATTCATCACCGGCATATTCCAATCGATCAGCGCCAGATCGAAGCTCAGGCCCGCGTTCATCTGGTCCATGCCGGCCTGGCCGTCGCCTGCCTCCTCGCACTCGATTCCCTTCTCTTCGAGCAGGCCGCGCAGATATCCCCTCACAAAGCGGGAATCGTCGACAATCAGAGCTCGCATGGTCACCTCCTGTTTCGTTTTCGTTTCTCCCTATGCCGCCCGAGCCGCGCTCAGCCGCATCGGGTCCAGTTGCTCCGGGTCCAGCATCACCAGCAGATTTTCTTTCAGCTTGTACGTGCCCGCAAACAAAGCCCTCCGCCGCTCATCCAAGGTGGATGGATTGGGCTCGTAGTCCGAGGAGGGAACCGTCAATACCTCGCCCACCAAATCCACCAGCAGACCGAAGATGCCACCAGCGCACTCCAGCACCAGAAGATCCTGCCTGCCCTCCTTGGGCGGCATATCCAGCAACTGGCGCAGGCTTACCGTCGTCAGCACGTCGCCGCGATAATGCACCAGCCCGCCCACAAAGACCGGCGCCAGCGGCACCGGCTGCGGCCGCGCCGAGCCCACAATCTCCAGGATGTGCGTGATCGGCACGCCGAAGGTCGTGCTTCCCAGGCGCACCGTGCAGACCTCGACCATCGTTGCCGCCGCCGACTTGTCCTTGCCGATCGCTCCTGCACTTGCCGTCACTGCCGCTGCCGCTGTGCTCATGCCACACTCCCCGCGCTCTGGCTCCACTCTGTCTGCGCCGTCTCCGTGGCGGGCAGCGGAGCCACGCCGCCCAGGTCAACCACGCCGGTCACCCGGTTCTTCAGCAACGTCACGCCGCCGGTGCGCTGCGTCGTGCCGGCCTCGAACAGGTCGCCGCCCGCCGCTACATCCAGCACGTGCGACACCGCGATGCCCACATGACGATTGCCCTCGCGGCAGACCACCACAATGATCTGCGCGTTGGGATTGCCCTCGACCGCGGCCAGCACGCCGCCCGAATCCTCCACCGGCAGCAGCTGCCCCTCGAAGTTCAGCACCGGACGGTAGCCGATATACTCGATGCGCGACAGCGGTATCTGCTCGATGCGCAGCACCTCCGTCAGCGGAACCGCCGCCTGCCGCCCGGCCGCCTCCACCAGCAGATATTCCAGGCTCTTGATCGCATCCGCCTCCAATTCGCTCTCCGCGCCCAGTGCAACTTCCTCCTCGCGCATCGACACTCCGGCCTTCATCGCGATCGATCCCGGATCCAGAATCAACGCCAGATCGGCGTTGCCCAGCACCGTTGCGCCGGAGAAGAGTCCGATGCCCTTCAGCACCGCCGAGAGCGGCTTGACGACGATCTCCTCCGGATCGGCCAGTCCGTCCACCACCAGGCCGAAGCGGCGTCCATCCGGGTCCAGCACGGCGATAAAGTTGTCACGCTCGGTCGTCATCTTGTGCTCCGTGTTGGGCATCAGCAGGCGATCCAGAAAGACCAGCGGCAGCAGTTGTCCGCGCAGCCGATAGAGCGGCGCATTCTCAATCCATTCGATCGCCCCCGCCGCCTCTTCCGGGGGAATATGCACCAGCTCCGAGAGCGCTCCCTGCGGCAGGGCAAAGCTCTGGTTGATGCTGCGCACAATCAGCGCCGGAATAATGGCCAAGGTCAGCGGAATGCGCAATCTGAGCGTCGTGCCCTTGCCTGAGCGCGAGTCGATCTCCACCTTGCCGCCGATCTTCTCCACATTGGTCCGCACCACGTCCATGCCCACGCCGCGGCCGCTCACATTCGTCACCGCCGCCGCTGTTGAAAATCCCGGAAGAAAGATCAACTGCAGCAGCTCGCGCTCCGCCAGGTGCGCGGCGCGCTCGGCCGTAATCAGACCCCGCTCGATCGCCTTCTGGCGCACCTTTTCCACGGCGATGCCCGCGCCGTCATCCGAGACCTCGATGATGACGTGGCTGCCCTCTTGCGCCGCGCGCAGCTTCAGCGTCCCCTCTGGATTCTTGCCCGCCGCCTGGCGCACCTCCGGCGACTCAATGCCGTGATCCAATGAATTCCTGACCGCGTGCGTCAGCGGGTCTTTGATCGCCTCCAGCAGGCTCTTGTCCAGCTCTGTATCCTGGCCCTCCACCTGCAAGCGCACCCTGCGCCCCAGCGATTGCGACAGATCGCGCACAATCCGCGGCATCTTGGAAAAGATATTCGAGACCGGCTGCATCCGGGCCTTCATCACGCTCTCGCGCAGGTCGGCCGTCACCATATCCAGCCGCCGCGAGAGCATCGTCATATTCGGATCGGCCGAGGTCGCCTGCAAGACCTGGTTGCGCGTCAGCACCAGCTCGCCCACCAGATTCATCATCCGGTTCAGCAGCGTCACATCGACGCGCAACGTGCTCTCGGCGGCGCTGCCGGCGATCGGCGTGCGCTGCCGCACGGCCTCGCCCTCTGCCTCGGCGGGCGCCTTGGCGGCGGCGGGCTCAGGCTCCGCGGAAGGTACGAGCGCGGCTGGCAGCTCAGGCGGCTCGGGCGCGGGAGCGGCAGGCTGCGTTGGTTTAATCTCCGTCGGCGGCGCGGCGGCGCGAGCGCCGGCGTGAGCGGTGGCGCCGGCTTTGGCATGAGCCGGATGCTTGGCTGCGGCCTGCGCCGGCAGCTGCAACTCCTCCAGGCGGCCAATCAAAACTTCGTCATCGCCCGTGCCCTCTGCATCTTCCGCCTCGATCGTCTTGAGAATCGAGCGCAGCCCATCCAGCAGTTGCAGCAATCCGGTGATGATCTCCCGGTTGGCCGTCAGCTTGTTCTCGCGCAACAGTCCAAGCAGGTTCTCACCCGCGTGCGCCAGCTTCTCCAGCCGCTTGAAGCCCAGAAAGCCCGTCGTTCCCTTGATCGTATGCACGGAACGAAAAATGTCGCCGATCAGTTCCGCATCCTGCGGACGCTCCTCCAGGTCGGTCATGCACCGCTCCATACGGTCCAACCCTTCCTGGCTCTCAATCAGGAATTCCCTCGTCAGCTCATCCATCGCATCCACTCATCCGCCCGGCCAGGATGACAGCCCCGGCACAGCAGCACCCAACTCCTATATCGGTTAGATGAGCTTCAACTTGAGGTACAGCCTTCGGGCGCGCCGATTCAAATGGATACGGAGAAGAATGGAACGAGGAAAGGTAAGATTCAACGGAGACTTCCACTTTGAATCTCACCTTTTTGCAGAGAATGCAAAGGCCCCAACGCAGCAATCCTGCCACGATGAGGCCAACCATTCTCTCGTTCCGCTTTGGTACAGGCCACTTCCCGATTCGGACCTATTGATCCGGCAACAAAATACTGTAGGGGTGCCCATCCATTCCCGCGTTTCTTGCGGGAATGGATGGGAAAGAATGTTACTGTTTTCTTGCCGGATCAATAACGTGCCCTGTCGACGCGTCGCGAGTGCGGCGCTATCGAACTCCCTTCCCGCCTACTTCGCCGCGCTCGTCTCCTGAGCCGCCGGCAGATCCAGCGTATAAACCCGCTCGGTAGCCGTCAGCACCAGCAATTGTTTCGTCGCCGGAATGAAGCGCGCCGCCAGCACATTGTTGTCCAGCGTCACGTGCCTCAACTCCTTGCCGCTGGCCGCCTCGTAGATCGTCACATCCTGCGGCTCGTTGCTGGCCGCGATCAGCCCCAGCCCGGCATCGCCCTCAAGCGCGCGCCCCGCAAAGGAGAACAGCCGCGCGCCGTCCGTCGTCCGGTAGACCACCGTATTGTTGCTGTTGCCGCGCACCGCCAGCAGGTCTCCATAGAGCGCCGCACTGCGCCCTCCAGCCATCTCCGGCGCCAGCACCATCCGCTCCGGCTGTCCGGTGCGCCGCGAGATGATTTCGATCACCGCGCCGCTCTCCAAAAACTCCTTGGTCATGTCGCTCGTGCGCACGGTGATCTTCCTGTTGCGGTCCACCTCATCGCCGCCCGTCCGGCTGCGCCGGTCCATCAGCAGCAGAAGCTGGTCGCCGTCAGTGTCCAGCAGCATCGGCGGATCGAAGGTGAACTGCCGCCTCCAAAGATGCGCGCCGCTCGCCGCGTCCTCCGCCTCAATCGCCACATTGAAGTAAAGCTCCTGATCTTTTTCCAGAGGCTTGTAGCGCACCAGCACGCTGCCATACTGAATCTGCTCAGCGACGATGCTCAGTGTGGGCGCCACCTTGCCCGTACGCCGGTCGATCAACGGGTCCCGCGCCGGCTTGAACTCATGGCTCGCAATCCGCGCCTCCAGCTTGTCCTCGCCATCGAACTGCGCATGGCGGAAGGGACCGCTGAGCGAAACCTGTTTGCCGGTGCTCAAATCCCAGACAGCGCCACGCGCGCGATCCGAGATCGCCAGGAACCGCCCGTCGGCGCTGAAGCGCGCCGTCTCCAGCGAGGGAAGCGGCGTCACCGGCAGCGCGATCGTCTCCATCTCGCCGCCCACCGGACCCACGCTGACTCCGCCCCGCTCGGCCTCGGCAGCCACCAATCCCGCGGCCATATCTACCGGATCGAGCTTGAAGGACTGGCCCTTCTCGCCCGTTGCCGGATCGAAGAGCACCGCCGCCGCGTCGTTCGCCGGTCCGGTCAGCAGCCGGTGACCCTCCGTCACTCCGGCCAGCCACGTCCGGCCCAACGTGAATGTATTCTGCGGACTGCCCTCGGGAAATGTGCTGTAGCAGCTCTTGAAGGTGTCGCGCGGTCCGCCCTCCTTGTAGCCCCAATCGCACTCGTAGGCCAGCTTGTCTGAGTCGACAAAGGCCATGCGGCTCTCGTAGAGGTGCTCAAGCTCGCCGCCCAGCTTCAACTTCTCGCCGCTCTTCAGGTCGACGCCCACCGCCGCTGTTCCGCTGGCGGCAGCAAAGTAGCGCCCATCTTGGCTCCAGGCCACCGAGGCCTGGCGCGGCTCAGTCACGGCGCGCACGGCAATGGTCGGAGCCTGCGAGCGGAAATTGGGCAGATAGAAGTTTTTGTCCTCGTAGACCATCCTGCCCGTGCCCAGCTCGCTCAGCTTCAGCCATCCGTAGCTGACGCCGCCGTTCAGCCGCTCATGGCGATCAAAGTTGCGGCTGAAGCAGGCAAAGTATTTTCCGTCGGGCGAGAGGCTATCCTGCAGGCAGCCCGCGTAGTCGGCGATATCGTGCACCTGCTCGCGCTCGCCCGTCGCCGCCTTCCATTCTTCAAAACGCAGGCCGGAGTAATAAAAAACCAGATCGGCCGAGTCAGGCGTAAACTGCGCCATTCGGGCATTCGGCGCGTTGATCGAATAGAGCACCTTCAGCGGCTGCCGGCTCAGCACGTGGATTCGCAACTCATCCTGCGCCAGCAGGTACTTGCCGTCCGGGCTCAGGCGCACATTTTCAAGTGCCGGGCTCATCGGCGGATCCAGTTCGATCGCCTTCAATCCCTGGGTCGGCGCCACCAGCGGATTCACCCGCTGCCGGTTCAGATACGCCTGAAAGGCCTTGAACTCCGCGCGATCCCGCGGCTGGACACCGCCGCACGAGGCCGGCAGCGATTTGTTCATCTTCTCCGCCGCGCGCACCCGCATGCTCACATTCGTCGTCAGGTCCAGTGCATCGGTAAAGATGTTGCCCTTGTAGCCGGAGTTCATCGTGGCGCGGTCCAGAATCGCGGCATACGAAGCCGGTGAGTAGCCCGCCTTCACAAACGCGTAATAGCCCACCTGGTCGGCCTCGAGCGCATCATCTTCCATATCCTTGATGCTCAGCGTCGGATTCCATTTGTACTGCAAGATATCCCGCGGAACATTCAGCAGCTTCTGGAATTTGTCGCGCACATCGGCCTCGCCGCCCAGCGTTTTCACGCCCAGCAGCTTGTCCATCGCCCGCGTGTACACGGTGGCCGTATGGTGAATGGAGATGGTGCCGATCTCGTGCGCCAGCACGCCGGCCAGCTCATCCTCATTGCGCGCATCCAGCACCAGCTTGCGGCTCACATACACGTGTCCGCCGGCCAGCGAAAAGCTGGTCAGTTCATTCGATTCGAAGACGCGAAAGCGGTAATGGATCGTCGTGGGAGGCAATTGCGCCAGCAGCTTCTCGCCCACCTTTGTCAGGTACGCGCTTTTGTCCACAGGCAGCAGAGGATAGTGCGGCTCCACGCCTTCGGCCTCGGCGTCGCCCAGCCACTGCTCCTGCTGCGCGCTGAAGATGTTGGCGCGATGGATGGTCATCTCCGGCGCGGTCAGTGAGCAACCACCTGCCTGCTGTGAGACGGCCTGCGCGGAATACCCCGCCAATCCTGCGATGAATGCTACCAACAAAAGCCGCTTCGACATTGCGCTGCCCCGATTCCGACCCTCGCGACAGGGTCCTTGCAAAGAAATTGCCCGGCTTGCCCGCTCAGAAACCCTCGTCCTGGAATGCCGCCAGACAGGCCATTCTCTCGCCCGTCGATTATAGAACACGGCTTCCCGCAATTAGTTGCAGGAATTGCAAGAGGAAAATCGAAGATTCCGTAGAAAAGAAAACGCCCCAGCTCTCGTCTTGAGAGCCGGGGCATTTTCAACCTCGGAGGCGCGCTTCCCTGATCCGGTTTTTCGGACCTGAGGAACCATGAAACTCTTGCGAGCGAGCAGCCAATGGCTGCCCGCCGCAGGTGCTCAGGCAGCCTTCGCCGGTTCCGCCGAACGCACCCGAAAGCGCTTCATTGAGATCGCCAGAGTCCGTTCAATCTTGCGCAGATCGTTGCGCTCCGCCGGTCCGGCAAATGTCGAAGCCACGCCATGCGCTGAGGCGCGGCCGGTCCGGCCCACGCGATGCACAAAGTCCTCGGCCATCTTCGGCAGATCGTAGTTGATCACGTGCGCCACATTGGCCACGTCGATGCCGCGCGCCGCCACATCCGTCGCCACCAGCACGCGGTGACGCCCCTCGCTGAAGCTCCTGAGCGCCTGATTCCTCTGCGCCTGCGAGCGGTCGCCGTGAATCTGTGTCGCGGAGTGGCCCGCGCGGGTCAGCCGGCGCGCCACGCGGTCGGCCCCATGCTTGGTGCGCACAAAGACCAGAAAGCTGCCCGTCTCGGCGCCCAGCAGGTGCTCCAACAACTCCTGCTTCTTGTCCTGCTCCACTTCAAAGGTGCGCAGCTCGACGTTCTCCGCCGGCTTCAGCACCGAGCCGATCTCTACCCTCACCGGATCGTTCAAGTACTTGCGCGCCACATCCTTCACCGCGCCCTCCAGCGTCGCCGAGTAGCACAGCGTCTGTCGCACCTGCGGCAGCTCGGAGGCAATCCGCGCAATCGCCGGCTGAAAGCCCATATCCAACATCCGGTCCACTTCATCCAGCACCAGAATCTTCACCTGGTCCAGTCGCACCAGACGGCGCTTGATGTAATCCTCCAGCCGTCCGGGCGTAGCCACAATCAGCCGCGCGCCGCGCCGGATCGCATCCAGTTGCGAGCGCTCCGCCAGCCCGCCCACCACCAGGGCCACATTCTGTTCCGAGCTTGAGCGGATCTTGAGGAAGGCCTGCTCCACCTGCATCGCCAGTTCGCGCGTCGGCAGCAGGATCAGTGCATGCGCCGCCGGTCCCTTGGCGCACGCCTTCTGCAGCATCTCCACGATGGGAATCAGGAAGCCCAGCGTCTTGCCGGTCCCGGTCTGCGCCGTGGCCAGCACGTCGCGCCCTAGCAGCGCGGGAGGAATGCAGTCGGACTGAACCGGTGTAGGTATTTCAAATTTGTTTGCGTCAAGCCGCGCCATCAAGGCGGGCGAAAGAGTGAATTCAGAGAATTTTGTTGTCAAAATACAGTCGTTTCCTATGGCTTCCGGAGCCGCAAGCGTAGCTTGCAACCTGCATCGGAGGCGGACAAAGAGGCGCGCGCACTCATCGGAGTACTCAAGCCTGCACCAATTTTGCGTAAGGGAGAACCGACAAGTCGAATCTAAGACTGGCCCGGCATTCAAGAGGAGAATGCTCTGGCCCGGAGCTGCCACACGCTACATCAATCGCCAGACGGCACATTGCCGGATGGCCCACGCTCCCGCATGAATTCTGATTCATGCGCCGGTTTGCAATCGATGCAAACGTCTCTCGGAGGGGCTAGCCGCAACGCGCGGCCAAATCACTGAGCGCAAATACAGTGTAGCACGAACGGCAATCCTATGCACTTCTGATCGCTATCCCGATAGTGACTTTCTTGGTTAGTGGGTTCACCGCACGGAAACTGGAGTCCTGTCTCCGATTCTTCTGACAATAGGACTGTTGTCATTCTGAGCGAAAGGGGCCCCAAACGCTTTTCAGTTTGGGGGTGGTGAGTCGAAGAACCTGCGTCTTTGCCAACTGACTTCTGCAATCAACTTCAGACTCAGGACACTGGGACTGCGCCTCTCAGACGCTCAACGAGCGCATTGGCGATTTTGCAGCATTCCAGATCTCATTCTGGCTACATCGGAGTTTACCATTACAGATCTTTTGAATATCTGCTTGTTATAGATTTCTTAGTTTCGGCTCGCCTATATTCTCCCCAGTTGTTCTTGGCAATATGGTTCTTACAGGCAAAACGCTTGCTTGAAACTTACATATCATGGAAGAGAGGTTAGTTTATAGTTGATCTCCGGCGGCGAATATACAAGAATGTTTATAGTGGAAACCGATATTAAAGCTTCGCCCTACCGTTCAAATGCATTTCTCCAAAAGCTCAGTGTCCGTTCGCGTGCAGATCGACTTTGCCACGAAACTTGGCGTAAACGAAGACAATGTAACCGATAGCCAGTATCATGCCGAAGCCCCACCAGACCAGGCCGGCGGCGAGTGTGTGCGGACCGGAAAGGGCGCGGCTGAGGGTGATGTCGTTGGCAGCGCCGGTGGTGGCGGGAAGCAGTGTTGGATAGAGTCCCCAGCAGGCTCCGGCCAGCATGAAGAACAGATAGAGGCACGATGACAGAAATGCTTTGACCGGCTGGGCCTTGCGATTAAAGAGCCAGATGCCAGCCATGGAAGCGATGACTCCGGCGGGAACGACGAGCGTGAATGGGTAATTGAAGTAATTGTTCAGACTGGCCGGGCGCACAACAATGGTGGCGGCGAGACTAACCATGGTGAGCGTCACGAGCGCAATCCAGAGTGGAGTAACGATGCGGTGAGCGCGGTCTTCCAGTTCTCCGGAGGTCTTGATGGAGAGCCAAAGAGCGCCGTGGAGCGTAAGCGCAATGAGAGCGACAAGGCCGCCGATCACTGTATACCAGTCAAGAATGCCGGGATGCGGGCCGGGTTGCCAGTTGGTCCACAGAGGCAGAAAGAAGTATCCGTCGGCTTGCAGCGGAACGCCGCGCAGCACGTTGGCCAGGGCGGCGCCGAAGAAGATGGTGAGTAGCGCGCTGGACAGACCGAAGAGGCCGTCGAGCAGGGCGCGCCAGACACCCACTTCGACATGGTTGCGCAACTCAATACTTATGCCACGCAGGATGAGCAGCCAAAGCACGATCATCAGCGGCAGATAGAAGCCGCTGAAGGCCGAGGCGTAGAGAAGCGGAAAGGCGAAGTAGAGCGTGCCGCCACCGGCCAGCAGCCAGACTTCGTTGCCATCCCAAACCGGGCCAATGCTCGCAAGTGTGGTGCGGCGCTCCGCTTCGTTGCGGACCAGAAACAGGTGAAGCACACCCACGCCGAGATCGAAGCCATCGAGCACCACATAGCCGACGATCATCACGGCAACCAGCCAGAACCAAATAAAACCCATCATGGCGAAACTCCTACTCAATCTCTTCAGCGTGGACGGAGAGCATCAATCAATTCGAGCCGTATCGACGGCAATTGCCTCTGGTCCGTTGCTGATTTCGCGATAGATCAGCACAGTGAACAGGATGCCTAGCAGCAGGTACAGCCCCATAAAGCCAAGCAAGGTAAACAGGCCGTTGCTGGCCGAGACGGTATTCGAGTAGCCCTCGCTGGTACGCATCAGGCCATAGATAAGCCAGGGCTGGCGGCCAAGTTCAGCGGTCATCCAGCCGGCGGTATTGGCGATGTATGGCAGCGGAAAGCTGAGCAGCAGCGCCCACAAGGCCCAGCGCGCCGTGTACAGTCGCTTGCGCCAAAGCAGAATCGCGGAGACGATCATCAGCAGCGCAAACCAGGTTCCGAGGCCGGCCATGATGTGGTAGGCGTAGTAGAGCAGCGGCAGCGCAGTGGGCCACTGGTCGTGGGGAATTTGATCGAGCCCTTTCACCTCTGCCTTGGTCGTTCCATAGATAAGGAAGCTCAACATATCGTTCACCACAATGGGATTGTCGATCTGGCCTGTCTCTTCATTGGGTTGTCCCATCAGCACGAGGCCCGCGCCGGCCTCGCTGTGGAAGAGGCCCTCCATTGCGGCGATGGCGGCCGGTTGATTGCGGGCAACGTACTTGCCGTGCAGATCGCCGGTGGGAAAGATGATGAGGATCGAAGAGACAAGCCCTGCGATGACACCGACTTTCAGAAAGATGCGGCCGTAGTTTTCGATCCGGCCTTCAAGCAGATAGAAAGCGCCGGTAGCGGCCATCACGAAGGAACCGGTTACGACCGCGCCGGTCATATTATGCGCGTATTGCAGCAGGCCCCAGGGGTTCATCAGCAATTGCCAGAAGCTCAACACCTCGAATTGGCCGTTGGGAAGTCGATCATAGGCCACCGGGTGCTGCATCCAGGCGTCGGTGACGATGATAAAGAAGCCCGAAATCCACGATCCGACGAAGACCATCACGGCTGAAAACCAATGCATGCGCTTGGAAATTCGATTTTCGCCATAAAGAAACAGGCCCAAAAATGCCGATTCCAGAAAGAAGCTGAAGACGCCTTCCATGGCCAGCGGCTGGCCGATGACGCCGCCAGAGAGGCGCGAGAAGCGCGCCCAGTTGGTGCCGAACTCGAACTCCATCGGAATGCCGGTGACCACGCCGAAGACGAAGTTGATGGCGAAGATGCGGCCCCAGAAGCGAGCGGCGCGGTCCCACTGTTCGCTGCCGGTTTTAAGTGCCACCGACTTGAGCACCACGATCAGCAATGCCAGCCCCATGGTGAGTTGGGGGAAAAGATAGTGAAAGGTGATGGTGAAGGCAAAGTGCAGTCGATGGATCAATTCAGCGGTCATTGAGACGCTCCTGTGTCAGGAAGGGCGCAGGGAATGGCGAAAGATTCCTCTCCGCGAGAGTTCACCTGTCACAAGAGTAAACGAAAGTGATCGGCAGCGGAGCTTGCGCGGAAATATATATCGTGTAACGATGTATTTATGGGAGTTCCAACTACTCACAACGAACCTGATCTGCCGCTGATACCCCTGGCGGAGTTCCGCTTTGAATCACGGATAGGGCCACGATGAGGTCACGACCATCCACATTGCGCGACTTCACCGTTGGATGCGCTCTACACGGCGTGGATTGCGGCTGGCCGTCTCAGTTCGGAAGACAATCGGCGGTTGCGATCCAATACAGAACAGCTAAAGCATCTCTATGAGGAGCATATTCAAGTGGAGGAAACAGTTGTCTTTCCACGAGCGGTCGAGATACTGAACCCTCAAGTCATCGCGGCCATTGGGCAGGAATTTCACGCGCGGCGCAAATAAACCTGTTGCGTATGGAATGGGTTTTATTGAACGAGTACGGCTGACTCGTTCTCTGACCTGGAAAGGGTTAGAGAACGAGCTATGACTTTTATCACAGGTCAGGGGAATGCTCCGTGCGGTTTTTGTTGTTCTCG
>Ga0302154_10000064_pt1 | contig 92934 bp, 81 predicted proteins | sample I_Bog_N2_3_FD_193507 | JGI IMG/M metagenome (GOLD analysis project Ga0302154, IMG submission 193507) | Peat permafrost microbial communities from Stordalen Mire near Abisko, Sweden - I_Bog_N2_3 | ecosystem: Environmental > Terrestrial > Soil > Wetlands > Peat | place: Sweden: Abisko, Stordalen... | reverse complement strand
GCAGGCGCAAGCGGCGAATCCCGCCCGCCCGCGGGAAAGCCTTTCGCAGACAGGCCGGCGACTGGCCGGACCTTCGGCGCCAGGCCGGCCGCCGGCAGAACCTACGGGGATAAGCCCGCCGGCAGAAGCTACGGCGATAAGCCCGCCGGTGGCCGCGCCTATGGACCCAAGTCCGGCCAGGGCCGCGATTTCACGCCCAAGCCAGGCTTCAAGAAGCCGGAAGGCCAGCAATGGCCGCCCTACAAGCGTCCCCCAGTGGATCGCCCCGCGCCTGCGCGTCGCGAGACAACTCCGCACGACGATGACTTCGGCCCGGTGAAACCGCCAAACCTTCATATTGAAGAGATCAAAGGGCCAGATCGTTCGAGCCCCGCGCGTTCGAGTTCCGCTCGCCCAGGTCCCGCTCGCTCCGGTCCGCCTCGCCCCTTCGCCGGTCGCCCCAGCGCAGGCCGTCCAGGTTCTGACCGGCCCTTCACACCCCGCCCCGATCGCCCGTCCCCCGAGCGTTCATCTTCTGCCCGGCCCAGTTCGCCTCGACCACCCTCGCGTCCAGGCTCAGGCCGTTCCAGCGCCGGATCCTCCGGCAGCGGCCGTTCCAGCTCTTACCGTGCCAGTTCTGACCGGCCCAGCCCGGACCGTACCAGCTCGGCGCGTCCCTTCCGCAGTGAAGGCGGCCTGGCGCGTCCCTTCACCACCAGCAGCGGCAAGCCCCGCGCCGGCGGCGCGCGGCCGAACAATAAATCCGGTGCTCCAGCTGGCAGGTCTTCGTCCGCGGGGTGGAAATCAGGCAGCAAGCCTTATGGCGGCGCACCGAAACGCTCATTTGATGGAAAACCGGGTGGCGCAGCCAAGCGCCCCTTCCGCCGCGAAGAGGGTGAAGGCTCGTTTAGTCCGCGCCCGCCTCGCTCGGATTCCGGACCAGGCCAGCGGCCGGCCGGAAAGCCAGGTTGGAAGCCGAAGCCCAGCTTTGGCGGCAAGGGCAAACCGGGAGCGGGCGGAAAATCGCGTCCCCCGTTCAAGAGCGGCCCCAAGCCCGCCAGCAAGCGCCCCGGATCTTTTGGCAAGAAGAGGCCGTAGGGCCGCGAAAAAATGCCCTAGCCGCGGCGGAACAGCTCCGCCGCCAGCTTGCGCACTTCGAACCGCTGGTACTCGCGAATGATCTCCGGCGAGAAGATGCCCATGATCACCGTCAGCGTGATCCCAGGCACCAGCAGGGGAATCAGCACCTTGACCGGTTCGCCTGCAGCGGCGGCAATCAAGGCAATCACCAGGCAGGCCGCGCCCAGGCTCGCGAGCAGCATGTACGCGCCCGTAAAGAAGCCTTTCGCCTTGCCGCGCGGCACCAGAACGGTGGCGGCCAGGGCCAGCAGGCTGCCAAAGACCGGCAAGCCGATTGCAATCAGCATCCGGTAGTTTCCAAGCTCCCGAACTCCATCCATAAAGCTCTCGTTCATCTCCATCCCTCCTCTTCCTTGTTTCGTTCCATCGCTGACCGGTGCGCAGCACGAATGTTTTTTGCCGTGGAGACCTTGATCTCGCCGCGCTCCACCAGGTCGGCCAGCAGCCCCGTCATCTGGTCGGGCGGAGCGCCGTTCATGCTGCCGCGCAGGTTCGCAATCACCCGGTCCAGCGCGTTGCGGATCGTCGGATAGCTCACGTGGTGCAGCATCGCCATCTCCTTGAGCGATCCCGACGCCAGCACAAACTGCTCCACAAAATCGAGATCCTCCTCCGGCAGCTTGCTCAGCGGATGCGCCCGTTTGCGCGGAACCGTTCTTTCCACCTCGGTCAGAAGCTCGTCCATGACCAACAATCTAGCATAGAGAATAAATAAAATGAAAGTATTATTTAATAATATTTATTCTCGTCACAGCATATGGTTCATTGGCGGCAGCGCCGAGGGAGTGTTTATCTGTCGCCTGGTGGCCCGCCATCGAGATGCAGCCCCCGCCTTTGCTTGCTATGCTGAAAAGCTGAAACTTGAGCAGGAAAGGAGGCGCCATGGCAAACACCTTCGGTACGGATATTCTGATTCAAGCGCCTGACCCCAAGAGCGCAGCAGCCTTTTACGTGGAGCAGTTGGGCTTCGAAGTCACCGGCGAAGAGCCGCAGATGATCAGCCTTCACGGCCGGCGCATCAACCTCTTCATCGAGCGCGGTCCGGCGCTGGGCCCGGTGTTTGAAGTCACCGTGGACAGCGTCGAAGCGGCCAAGCAGCGTCTGGTGAAGAGCGGCTGCACAGTCGTCAAGGATGAGCCGGAATTTCCCCGGACCTACGTCCGCGATCCGTACGGCCTCATCTACAATCTCACTACTTGAATCCGACGCCCTGAATCTGAACCCGTGAATTTGTTACCAATCCACCCAGCGAGCATCAGATCAGATATGAGCACTGAAAAAGCAACCTTCGGAGCCGGGTGTTTCTGGGGCGTTGAAGCCGCCTTTGCCGCCATCCCCGGTGTCACCTCAACCGCCGTCGGCTATGAAGGCGGCCAGTTGGAACAGCCCAGCTACAAGGACGTCTGCACCGATTCCACCGGTCACGCCGAGGTCGTCGAGCTCGACTTTGACCCCACAAAGGTCAGCTTCGAGCAGTTGCTGGACGCCTTCTTTACCCTGCACGACCCCACCACCCTCAACCGCCAGGGTCCAGATTGGGGCACGCAGTACCGCTCCGCGGTCTTCTTCCACTCGCCGGAGCAGGAAGAGCAGGCCAAGGCCAGGATTGAGCAGCTCACCGCCGAGGGCCGCTTCAAGCCAAAGCGCATCGTCACCAAAGTCGAGCCGGCGCAGACCTTCTGGCGCGCGGAGGATTACCACCAGCGCTACCTGGAAAAGCGCGGCCTGGCAAGCTGCCACATTTAGTGGTCAGAGATCAGAGTTCAGTTGTCAGGGGTCAGGGACTGCGTGGGTTCCGGCTTGGTGAAAAACTCAGCTTTGAATGCGCTTTGTAATAAGGGCACGAGTTTACTCGGGCCGCAAGCCGTTTAGATTGAGAGATGGGGCTTCAGCCCCATGCCGTGCCCCATCGAGTTCACTCACATTCAGGCTCTTTCAGCAATCTCAAACCGGGCATTCCGGCCACTGACCTTTTTGGAAATCTGAACGGGCCGGCGCTATTCGCTCTCCGCTTCGGCAATTTCCGGCTCTGCCTGCGCAACCGGAGCCGGTTCTTCCGGCGCAGCGGGAAGCGCGGATGCCGTGCCCGCCGGGCTCCCGGGCTCGTCGAACCACAAGGTCGCAATCCACCACACGATCACCGCCAGCAGCACAACCTCATTGGCCTTGGCCAGGTTGTCGCGGATCCCAATGATGTGATCGTATTCAGCCTGGCTATGCGCGACTGCCTTCATCGCGATCAGTTGCCAGATGCCGTCCCGGAGAAGCTGGGCAATGGAGACCGTCGACAGTCCGATCAGGATGGACTGGGTGTGGCTGCGCCATCCGCCGGTGAACCGCCGCCCAAACAGCAGCACCAGCACCACCAGCTCGACCGTGAGCACGTTGTCAAGCAACTCAATCTTCTGGGACGCGGTCTGCAACAGGCCCAGCACCGCAAGCGTGGTGGCCGCGGTCACGGTCTTCCACGCCGGCCAGGGCCCCCACTTCGCCAGCACCAGGGCGCCCACCGCCAACATCACCACGGCGCCCACAATCCACGCGCGCGCGCCCAGGCCAACAAACGCTCTCCGCGCCAGTTCCACCAGCACGCCAAGGCTTACCAGCGCCGCCAGGACGGTGAGCGGGATGAATATCTCGTAGAAGTTGATCGGCGCCATCTTGCCGTAGAGCAGCTCGCTCACCAGCAGCCGAAACGCCAGCAGCACAATCCCGATGGTGAACCACTTGAAGCGGAGATATCGTTCGCGCCCCAGCAACACAACCAGCAGCACCAGCAGCGCGGCAAACGTGAGCGTCCAGAGAACCTGAATGAGTGTGATTCCAGTAATGAAGTGCATTGTCACCTTATCTGCCTGCAATACGGCGTGCTGAATGCCGCGCAAGCCCTTCTTAGTCTAACTGGCCCACGCCCTCAATCCTACAGTTGTAGATCGGAAATTCCGGAGGGAGCAGGGGGTTTTAACCCCCTGAAAAAGGCAAGTTTGCGTGGCCTTCAGGCACGGGCCTTTGCCCACCTTTGAGAATTGAGTCAAATAGAACTGGAGTGCTAAGCAGTTGTAAGTATTGGGACGAAGGGGATTGTATGGTGCGCCCGGAGAGATTCGAACTCCCGACCTAACGCTCCGGAGGCGTTCGCTCTATCCAGCTGAGCTACGGGCGCGCTCTTCAAGCATACCGCACTTTGGCCTTCCAGGGCGTGCTGAACCCGCGTTACGCCCGCCCAGCCTCGCGCTGCGCCCTCAGCTCTTCCATGACGGACTGGATCAGCGCCTTGGCGCCTTCTATGCCGGCCAGCACCGCCTGCAGATCCAGCGCCGGCTTTGCCGGATTGCGGCTCGACGCGCAGTAGACCCCATGTTGCCCCACCATAATCAGCGAATCCGTCAGCAGGTCCAGAGCCACCGCCAGCCTGCCCCGCTCCACGCCCATCATGAACTCGTGCCGCTCCAGCTCCGTCCGCTTCTCGTCGAATATGTTCATACCCAAAGCCTACCCGAAAAGCGCCGGCCGGTCTCACTTTGCGTGCTCCATGTGAGGGGAACGGCTTATACATCCAGCTTGCGCATGTACTCCGCATCCAGTTTGAGGGCTTCAATGGGATCGATATCGAACTCTTCCTGCTCGATGAAGTAGTGCTTGAGCCCGGTCGCCGCGCGCAGAATCGGCTTGTAGTCGATCACGCCGCGGCCCATCACCGTTGAGTGCATCGCGCCGTTTTCGCCCTTGGCCATGTCCTTCACGTGCAGCATCGGAAACCGCTCCGGCGTTTTGCTCAGGTAGTCCACCGGGTTGCGTCCGGCTGCAACCACCCAGCCGCAGTCCATCTCAAAGAACACCCGTTTGGGATCGGTAAGGCGAAGCAGCTCGTCGTAGAAAACGACTCCGCCTTCGCTGCCGAATTCAGGGGTGTGGTTGTGGTAGCCGAACCTCATCCCGGCGGCATTCACCTTTTCACCGATTTTGTTCAGCTCATCGGCCGTCCAGCGCCAGTCGTCCAGCGTCAGCGGGCCCTTCGCAGCCGGGTCCTTGCGCATCGGCGAGGGACACACCATGTAATTCAGCCCCAGCGCGTGGCCGTATTCGATCAACTCATCCAGGCGCGGTTTCAACACCACCATCGGGTGATGCGTGCTGATGCAGCGCAGGCCGGCCGCGCCCATTGCTTTCCTGAATTCCGCTGCCGGTTTGTCGTAGTAGCCTGCCGCCTCAACCTCGGTATAGCCCGCGGCCCGCACCCTGGCAAGCGTTCCGTCAAAATCCTTGGGCAGCAAGTCGCGCACGCTGTAGAGTTGCAGCCCGACTGGGAAGCGGAGCGGCGCGGCGCTCAGTTGCCGTGCACCGACACAGGTGGCGGCCACAGCCGCACCTGAAGCCTTCAAGAAACGCCTTCGGGAGGTAGGGATCATCAACGAACTCTCCTTTTGAGCCTGATTTAGCTCTTGATCAATCTGGCCGCCGCATCCCACGTGGCCACGTTGCGGTGAAAATAAGAATGATTGGCCATGTGGCAGGCGATGGCCGCGTTGTTGCCAAAAACCTCATCCTCCACTACGTGCTCCCGCGTCTCAATGGCGCGGAAGAAAGCTGCGATGTGGTCGACGGTGTCGTTGTATCCTGGCGACGCGCTATAGCTCTCCACCTCGCCCAGCTTCGGGCCAGGCGCGGGATGCGTCGCGCGCCAGTCATCGAGATACTGCTGTTTGGCCACGGCCGTCCATCCGTTCAGGCTGTAGCCTTCGGGCCGCGGGCTTGTGTCCTGCGGCGTTACGGTGAGCGTGTTGCCGTTGATCACCATGGTCGCGTCGGAACCGTAGAAGATGATTGGCTCGCCTGCCTCGTTGTTCTGGTTGCAGTGCAGGCTCACCGTCACGCCGGGATAGTCGTAGAGCGTGGCCAGAAGGTCGGGGAAATCGCGGCCGTCGTTGAAGTGGGTAAGGCTCCCTGTGGAATAGGCCCGGCTGGGAGCCGCATTGATCCCGGCGATGCATTGAATGCCCGACAGCAGGTGGACAAACAGGTCGCCGGCCACGCCTTCTCCATAGTCGCTGAAGCACCGCCAGCGGAAAAACCGCACCGCGTCAAAGGGCCGCGAGGGAGCGTCCCGCAAAAATGCCTCCCAGTCGATCGTCTCCAGGTTCGCGTGCGGTGGAATCGGATACACCCAGGCCCCCGAAGGCGAATTGCGGTCTGAGTGGCCCTCGATCAGGTGTACCTCGCCCAGCCGCCCCGACGCATAGATTTCCGCCGCCTTCTTGTAGACGATGTTGCTCACGCGCTGGCTGCCGGCCTGGAAGATCCGCTTCCCCGCAACCACAGCATCCACCATGGCCTGGCCGTCGGCCACGTTGTGGCTCATGGGCTTCTCGCAATACACGTCCTTGCCCGCCGCCACGCAGTCCAGCACCACACGCCGGTGCTGGTGGTCGGGGACGGCCACAATCACCGCATCCACATCCTTGCGCTCAAGAAAAGCGCGATAATCGCGGCCGGCTGGAAAATCGGCGCCATAAGCCTCTTTGCCTGCCCGCTGGTGCATGGTGTACAGATCCGCCGAGCCTACACAAACGCTATTTGGTACCTGCCGTGCGGCGCGCAGCAGATCGCATCCCCTGATGCCTGTTCCGATCGAGACGAACTTGATCTTGCGTCCGGATTTGCTCGCAGGTGTATTCTCCGCCGCCAACATCGCCGGCTCCAGAAGCGTCGCATTCACAGCCGCGCCCGCCGCTGCCGCGCCTGCGCTGAGCCGCACAAACTCCCGCCGCGTCATAGAAGGTAGTCTCAAAGTGTTCTCCCTCTGCGTCGGCAATTTTCGCCGCCTACACCGCATCATGTCCACCAGCGCGCCGCGCGCCACCCAACGGAGAACACTCGACGACACCCTATGGGTTAAGCTGGCAACCCGGGCATTCGGCTTGACAGGCAGGGGCACACCCTGCTTTTATCGAGGGCGATTCTGGGCGGACTGCTTTGTTGTTATGAAAACAATCGGTTGTCTTATGCGATCGAATTTGAAGCCCGAGCCCCGGAACCGAAAGCACGCCAGCCGGCAGTTCAAGGAGACACGATGAATCCCAAGCGGCCTTTCGCCCTAGCTCTCACAGCTCTCATCTTCCTTCCCTTCACATCCACCGCCCAGCACCCGGCGGACGCGCACCTCTGGTTGACCACGCCGGACAAATCCAACTTGATGTCCCCCCAACCGGCCGCACTGCCTTTCTCGCCAACTGCTGAACAGCTTCCGACCATCGAAGTGAACGACATGCAGCAGTTCCAGCCCATTGAGGGCTTCGGATTCGCGCTGACTGGCGGCAGCGCACAACTGCTGATGAAAATGTCTGCTCCGCGCCGGGCCGCGCTGCTCAAACAACTGTTTTCAACCGATGGAGACGGCATAGGCGTCAGCTATCTGAGAGTCTCCATCGGCGCCTCCGACATGAACGACCACGTCTTCTCTTACGACGACATGCCGGCAGGACAGACTGACCCGACCCTGGCGAAATTCAGCCTCGATCCCGATCGCGCCGATGTGATTCCGGTCCTGAAGGAAATATTGGCGATCAATCCGCACGTAAGGATCCTCGGTTCTCCCTGGTCGGCTCCGGCCTGGATGAAGACCAACGACGATGTGAGGGGAGGGAATCTCAAGCCCGAGTATTACGGTGCGTTTGCCGCGTACTTTGTAAAGTACGTCCAGGGCATGAAGACGGAGGGGATCACCATCACCGCGATCACGGTGGAGAACGAGCCTCTGAATCCAAAGAACACGCCCAGCATGGTCGTCTTCGCGGACGAGGAAGACTCGTTCATTGCGAAGTTTCTCGGGCCGGCCTTTGAAAAGGCGGGAATCAAGACGGAGATCCAGCTCTACGATCACAATCCCGACGTGACGTCCTATCCGTTGTCCATTCTGAAGGATCCGGCGGCCAGCAAGTACGTGGCAGGGACCGCATTCCACCTGTATGGCGGCGACAGCAGCACGTTGACGGATGTGCACAACGCGTACCCCAACAAGAATCTGTATCTGACCGAGCAATCGGTGGGCGGGCGCCCGGGCGCAAACAGTATCGCGATCGCCGAGCCGGTGAACCGCGTGCTGATTGGCGCAACCCGCAATTGGGGGCGCAACGTGCTGCTCTGGAATCTGGCGGCCGATCCGCACGCCGGGCCGCACACCAATAACGGCGGATGCACCATGTGCGTTGGCGCCATCACGCTCGATGGAGACAACGCAACCTTGAATGTGGCCTACTACGCGGTGGCGCACTTTTCAAAATTCGTGCCGGCCGGTTCTGTTCACGTGGGATCGAACAACCTTGAGCAATTGTCGACCTCCGCATTTCTAACTCCGGAGGGGAAGGTTGTGCTGGTGGTTTCCAATACCGGCAACTTCGCCAGGACATTTCACATCGCGTATCACGGCAGCAGCCTGACCACCACTCAGCCTTCTGAGTCGGTGGGAACCTACGTCTGGTAACGGCGCAAAGGGGATGAGCACGATGAACAGTAATGGGCACGGTTTCAGAGTCTCCGCAGCGTACTTTGGCATTTGCCTGCTGCTTGGCTTGATTGCAAGTTCAGGCAGCGCGGCAAGAGCGGCCACTGCGGCAAAGCCCGATTTCGGCCCCAACGTGCTCATCTTCAATCCTGCGATGCCTATGGCCGATATCCAGGCGCAGATCGACAGGGTGTACGGAGCAGAGCAGCACAGCGAATTTGGATCCGAGCGCTACGCTTTCTTCTTCCTGCCCGGCAGCTACCGCGTGGACGTGCCGGTCGGCTTCTATACAGAAGTCATCGGGCTCGGCGCCACGCCGGACAGCGTGCACATCAACGGAAACGTGCACGCCGACGCCAGCCTGCCCCGCAACAACGCCACCTGCACCTTCTGGCGGGCCGTTGAAGGCTTCTCTGTGACGCCAGCCGGCGGCGCCATGCAGTGGGCGGTTTCGCAGGCCGTGCCGTTTCGCCGCATGCACGTCCTCGGCGACATTGTTCTGCACCAGAACCACGGGTGGGCCAGCGGCGGGTGGATGTCCGACTCGCTGATTGACGGCAACGTGGACTCCGGCACCCAGCAGCAATGGATCTCGCGCAACAGCGAGTGGCACTCGTGGACGGGCGCCAACTGGAACATGGTTTTTGTCGGGATTCCCAACCCGCCCAGCGGTGAATGGCCCAAGCCGCCCTTCACCAAGGTTGCGCTCACGCCGGTTGTGCGCGAAAAGCCGTTCCTCGAAGTGGATGAGAGCGGCAAATACAGCGTCCGCATTCCCTCACTCACCCTCAACTCGGCGGGCATCACCTGGCACGGCGGGAATACGCCGGGAAGATCCATCCCCATTGACAAGTTCTACATCGCGCGCCCCGGACAGGACACAGCGGCCACAATCAATGCGGAGCTGGCCAAGGGCAAGAATCTTCTCTTCACACCCGGCAATTATGAGCTGACGGAGCCGATTCACGTAACGCGTGCAAACACGGTCGTCCTGGGTCTCGGCTTCGCAACGGTGCGTCCGATCAACGGCACGGCCGCCATCACCACCGTGGACGCAGACGGCATTATCCTCGCCGGATTGCTGATTGACGCGGGCCCCGTGAACTCCCCTGTTTTGCTGGAAGTAGGCCCCAAAGGGAGCAAGGCCAGCCACACTCAAAATCCCATCTCGCTGCACGATATTTTCTTTCGCGTTGGCGGCGCAGGCCCCGGCAGCGCAGGGGTCAATCTGCTGGTCAACAGCAACGACACAATCATCGACCACACCTGGATCTGGCGCGCCGATCACGGTGAGGGCGCCGGCTGGACCACCAACCCCAGCGCCAACGGCCTTGTCGTCAACGGCAACAACGTTACCGCCTACGGCCTGTTTGTGGAACACCACCAGCAATACCAGGTGCTTTGGAACGGGAACGGCGGCCGCACCTACTTCTATCAATCGGAGATTCCCTACGACCCGCCGGACCAGGCCAGTTACACCAGTGCGCCGGGGACCAATGGCTGGGCCTCGTACAAAGTGGCCGACACCGTCACCAGCCACGAAGCCTGGGGTCTCGGCGTCTACTCGGTCTTTCGCCATCCAAACGTTGTGCTGACCCGCGCGATTGAAGTGCCTGTGCTGCCCGGAGTCCGGTTCCACCACATGATCACGGTTGCGCTCGCAAATCTGGGAGAGATCACCAACGTGATCGACGACAGAGGCGGACCCGCCACGACCAAACCTTTCACGACTCCCAAGGTCACCGAGTTTCCATAAATTCGGGCTCACTCCATGAGAACCAATCAAGCCCGTGCGAGCGAATAGCGAGCGTCTGCCCCACCGCAGGTGGTTTGCCCCACCGCAGGGGGGCTGTCGTGGGAGAATGAAGGTGTAGCCTGCCATGACAAACGAGAGCCTTCCAGAATCCGACCATATCGCCCCTGAGAACTTTCAGGAACCTGCCCCGGAGCATAGCCCGGAACCGCCCATCGGAGAGCCCGTCGTCGACCAGCCATCCATCCACGAGCCTCCAGTCGACGACCCAGCCATCGTCGAGCCGCCGCCGCAAGCTCCACCCGCGATTGAGCCACCGCAGACCGCAGTCGAAGCGCGCAATCCTGCCCCCGTGGCGGAAGAGCCGGCGCCCGAGGAGCCAGTAGAGGATTTCGGTGCGCTGCTGAATGCCTTCGAGAAGAGCCACTCCCACAAGTCGGCCTCGGCCCCCCGCCAATTACAGGGAACCGTCATCTCGCTCTCCGCCGAGCAGGTCTTCCTCGACATCGGCTACAAGACCGAGGGGGTTCTTCCCCGCTCAGCCTTTCCAAACAACGCCGAGGGTGTGAAGCCGGGCGACCCGGTGCCCGTCTCCGTGACCGGTCGCAATGAAGAACATTACTACGAGCTTTCCCGGTTCAAAGTGGCACAGGTACGTGACTGGTCCGCCATTGAAGCAGCATTCGCCGAAAAGCTTGCCGTCGTGGGCACCGTCACTGAAGTGATCAAGGGCGGCCTCTCGGTGGACATTGGCGTTCGCGCCTTCATGCCTGCCAGCCGCAGCGGCACCAAAGATGCAGTCGAGCTTGAAAAACTGGTGGGCACGGAAATCACCTGTCGCATCACCAAACTCGACGTGACGGACGAAAACGTCGTGGTCGATCGCCGCGTGGTTCTTGAAGAACAGGCCCGCGCCCTTACTCAGGCCACCAGCGACGCCTTGCAGGCCTCCATTAAGGAAGGCGACGTCGTCACCGGCACGGTCCGCACGCTCATGCCCTACGGCGCATTCATCGATCTGGGCGGAATCGATGGGCTGCTCCACGTCAGCGACATCTCCTACGCCCGCGTCAGCAAGCCAGACGACGTGCTCACCGTGGGCCAGGAAGTTCAAGTCAAAATACTCAAAATTGATCCGGAGACCAGAAAGCTTTCGCTCGGGCTCAAGCAGCTTCAGCCGGAGCCGTGGGAGACTGCGCCGTCGCGCCTCACGGCCGGCCAGCGCGTCACCGGAAAGGTTACGCGCCTCATGGACTTTGGCGCATTTGTTGAGCTCGAACCCGGCATCGAAGGCCTGATTCACATCTCCGAAATGGCGTGGGGCAAGAAAGTCCGCCATCCCAGCGACATTCTCAAGGAAGGCGACACGGTCGACGCCGTCATTCTGTCGGTCAAGCCACCCACAGATACGAGTGCCGGGCGCATTGCGCTGGGCTTGAAGCAGACCCTCACCGATCCCTGGTCGGATGCGCTCAAGAGATTTCCCATCGGCTCGCAGATTGAGGGCCCCGTCACCAAGCTGATGACTTTCGGCGCATTCGTTCAACTGGTCGACGGCATTGAAGGCCTGGTTCACGTGAGCGAAATCAGCGCGGACCGCCGCATCAATCATCCCTCCGACGTATTGCGCGCCGGGCAGGTGGTCCAGGCGCAGGTCCTGGCGCTCGATGTGGAGAAGCGCCAGATCAAGCTCTCGATGAAGCAGCTGGTTCCGACCAGCATCGACGAGTACATCGCCGAGCACAAACCAGGCGACACGGTCTCCGGGCGCGTTGTCGATCACTCCGCCGCGCAGACCATCGTCGAGCTGGGCGAAGGTATCCGTGCCACTTGCCGCATCAGTTCCGACGCCAAGACCGCGAAGCCGGAGGCCAGCGCACCGGCCAAGGCGGATTTGTCCAGCCTGTCGTCGATGCTGAAGGACCGCTGGAAAGGCAATACGCCAGCAGCGGCGAGTATGCCGGAACCGCTGGCCGCGGGCCAGATTCGCAGCTTCAAAATCGTGAAGCTCGACGCGGAAGGGAAGAAAATCGAAGTGGAGCTGGCTTAGGGCGCGCTACAAGTAAGTGTCGTCGATATAGCACCAGCGCCAGTCCTCCCCGGGCTCGGCAGATTGAATCAGGGGATGCTCGGTCTCATGAAAGTGCGCGCGAGCATGGCGGTTCTTTGACGAGTCGCAGCAGCCCACATGGCCGCACTCCAGGCACATGCGCAGATGCACCCACGTGTCGCCCATCTTCAGGCACTCTTCGCATCCCTTGGTTCGCGGCTTCACATTTTTCAGATGATCCGCAACATGACTGCACTTTGACGCCATCGCAACCTCCCCGGATTCCGCCACCTGGTTTCGAATTCAATCATTGGATGCGCCAGCCTGGAGAATAGCGTCACGCACTCCACGCCTTAGATCGCTCCACGGCGCGGCTCCAGCGTCCGCGCCGCTCGGCACGCTCGCCCAGGCTCATGCGCGGCTCAAAGCGTACATCGCCTTCGCGTTGCGCGCGCAACTCAAGCGGCCCAGCCCAGAAGCCCGTCGCCAACCCTGCCAGATACGCCGCTCCCAATGCCGTTGTCTCCGTCACCTGCGGCCGCACCACCGGCACGCCCAGCACGTCGGCCTGGAACTGCATGAGCAAATCGTTCACCGCAGCGCCTCCGTCCACGCGTAATGCGGCCAGAGGAGTCGTCTCGCTCTCCACGGCCTCCAGCACGTCCGCAACCTGAAACGCGATGCTCTCGAGCGCCGCCCGCGCAATATGGCCCGGCTTGGTGTCGCGCCGCAATCCGATCAGCAGTCCACCCGCATGTGCGTCCCAGTGGGGCGCGCCCAGGCCGACAAATGCCGGCACAAACACCACGCCGCCTGCGTCAGGCACAGTGGCCGCAAGCGCTTCCACTTCCGCCGACGCATCGATCAGTTTCAAATTGTCGCGCAGCCACTGCACCACCGCGCCGCCAATAAAGATGCTGCCCTCCAGCGCATACTCGAGGCGCTTTTCCGCGCTGGCCGCTATCGTCGTGATCAGCTTGTGCCTGGAGCGCACAAACTCATTGCCGATATTCTGCAGGAGAAAGCAGCCTGTGCCGTAAGTGTTCTTGGCCTCGCCCGCGTTCCAGCACAACTGGCCAAACAGCGCCGCCTGCTGATCGCCGGCAATCCCAGCGATCGCTACGCCGCCGAGGCCGAGGGTCGTGGTCACCTCACCCACCGGCTGGCTCGACCACACCACTTCAGGCAACAGGCTCTCAGGAACCGCGAAGATGCGCAGCAGTTCCTTGTCCCACTCGCCTTTCACAATGTTGAACAGCAGCGTGCGCGAGGCATTGGTTACGTCCGTCACATGCCGCTTGCCGCTGGTCAGGTGCCAGATGAGCCAACTGTCGACCGTGCCGAACGCAAGCTCGCCACGGCCGGCGCGCGCTCGAGCTCCCGGCACGTGATCCAGAATCCACGCGATCTTGGTGGCGGAGAAATACGGATCGAGCACGAGTCCGGTGCGGTTGGACACATCGTCACCAACTCCGCTTGACTCGAGTTCCGCACACTTGTCGGCCGTGCGCCGGTCCTGCCAGACGATTGCCGGATAAATGGCCTTGCCTGTCGTGCGGTCCCACACAATCACCGTCTCGCGCTGGTTGGTGATTCCGATTGCCGCCACGTCTTTGGGATACGCGCCTGCGCGCCCCAGCGCTTCAATGGCACAGGCAAGCTGGCTGGTGAGAATCTCAGTTGGATCGTGCTCTACCCACCCGGCATTCGGATAAAACTGTTCGAACTCATGCTGCGCAACGGCAGCGATCGATCCCGACTCATCAAAGAGAATTGCCCGCGAACTCGTTGTTCCCTGGTCCAGCGCAAGGATGTAAGCCATGTTTCAGTTCCGCCTTCGGACCCCTAGTCAAACACGGACGGCCGCAGGCAAGCAAGGATATCGGCAAAGCGAATACGTTTTCTTCTACGATTGATCGACAATCGCCAGAAGGCAACGGGGAGACGCGCAGACGCGGCAACATGAATATACGAAAAATTTCCGGGAGACGTTGTTGCGCGGCGCCGCACAGGCAACGCATCTCTACATCGAAGCATCGTGTTGTTAGGCAGAGTCTTAGGACTTATATGGCATGTGCGGCGCTGGTTCACGAACCGCATTTGATGCACGCCGAGTACCGCATGTTGAGCAAGATGGTGCGCCGGACTGGCGTAAGAATCGCGTTTTGCGCGCATTTTCTGTAAACTATAGATGATGCCCCGCATGTTGGCGGCTTATTCCAACTTAGGAGATATTACATGGCAGATACAGTGAAGAAAGCAAAAGCGCCCGCGAAACCACGTAAGACCGCGGCAAAAAAAGATACGGTTGCCGCAACACATACGCCCACGATGCCCTCACGCGAGGAGATTGAAAAGCTCGCGCAAAGCTACTGGGCAGCACGCGGATACAAGGATGGATTTGCGGAGCAGGATTGGCTGCGCGCTGAGCAGGAACTGCTCAAGATGGCTTCGTAGACCGAATCGCTTCCTGAAATAGATCCGTCGAGCCTGCATTCTTCTGTCGCACACTCCGCATTTCGCGGGGGTGTCGATGTGTCCTGCTCACAGGCTCCGCAATCAATCGACACATTCTGTTTCAATCGAACAGATCGGGCTCCGTCGTGGAGCCCAATCTGCTCGATCACCTATCCGTTGGCCTTGTTTGCGACAAGCATGGCCTGCAGAATCTGATCGGAGACGTCCTTCACCGCCGCCGGCGAGTGAGAGAGAAACAACGTGCTCGTTTTGTCGTTCTCACCGATCGACTTGAGCGTGTCGAAGTACTGCGTCACAAGCACCAGTTGCATCACTTCCTTTGACGACGCGCCTTCCACCGCTTTCTGGAATTGTTCAACGGAAGCCTGCAGGCCCTCGATGATGGCCTTGCGCTGATTGGCGATGCCCTGACCTTGCAGCGCCTTGCTCTCCGCTTCGGCCTCGGCCTTCTTCACCACCAGGATCTTTTCCGCCTCGCCCCGTGCGTTCGCGGCCACCTGCTCGCGCTGCGCGGCGTTGATGTCGTTCATCGCCGACTTCACCTTCTCATCGGGAACGATGTCGGTCACCAGCACATTCACAATCTCGTAACCAAAGGTCGCCATGTCCGAATCGAGTTCCTGCTTCACTGCGGCGGCAATCGACGATTGCGAAGCAAACACTTCATCCAGTGTCATACCGGGCACGTGGCCCAGAATCACCTGCTCCACGTAGCTCTTGATCTGCGCCACCGGATCGGACAGCTTGTAATACGCGTCGTAAACCTTCTCCGGGCGCACGCGATTCTGCACCGAGATGGGAATGGTGACAAACACATTGTCTTTGGTCTTGGTCTCCATGGTCAGCGTGATCTGATTCACGCGCAGGCTCACCATACCCGCGACGGAATCGAAAAACGGCCGCTTCCAGTTCAAGCCCGGATCGGCCACGCGAAGAAACTTGCCGAATCGCGTGAGCACCGCGACCTCCGCCGTGTTCACGGTGAAGAAGCTGCCCAGAACCAGGATGAGAGCGATGAATGCGATAACCGCCAACGGAATGATGATGAACAATTGATCCACTTGTTTCCTCCGCTGCCTCACTTGGAAGCAACGCCTGATTGTACAGGAATGCCAAATCGCTCAAGTTACCCCACAAACGGCAACCGGCGGTTCCCCAATCGCAGGGGAACCGCCGGATGCCGCCTTCCAACCTTGTGGCAACGATCGCCCTCAGGCAGCGCCGCTGTACGCGATTCTTCTAACCGCCGGCAAGCTCGCCGTTCTTGCCATCAGCTCTTTCATTTCATTGAGGAATTGGTTTGGATCGCTTCCCAGCGTCGCATCGGCAAACCCGTTGCAATCGCCGCAAGAATGCGAAAGGCAAACCACGGGCGTACGGGAACCGGACGCCTTGATCAGGAAAGTGAGCCTTTCCTTGATTTCTATAGGAAAAGAGTGGCCCAGCAATACCAGATCGAAATCGCCGACCCTGAAATGATCAATCGCCGCTTTGATTGAGTTCACTGGAATGACGATGAATCCGGCGGATTTCCAAACGGCGCTTTGTGCGCTGAGCAACCAGGAGTCGAGCCCCACTGCAAGCACCACAGTCACAGGCATAAGTACCTCCAAATCAAGCAATGCGATTTTCAGAAATTCCGCACATTGGAGAAACTGTTGAAGAAGGATGACTCTGCCGCTTGCTGTTCGACGCGGCCATATTATTGTTTTTTGTGACAGTATGCCGATTTTTGACTGGTAGTGTGTGACGTAGCGCACACCTCTTGGCAGGATTCTGCCGTTTGCCCTGCTCTCGGTGCGCTTCACGCGTGACGGATGATTTGTAGTCTCGAGTCCGCGTGGGTTCCACCGGAATCGTAATCGGGCGCAGGCAGCCCAAAACGAATCGGGCGATTCCTGTTCACCAGGAGCCGCCCGATTCTTGTTGCATCAAGTTCCGCTTTTGGCTTCTATTGCACCTCGCCGATATAGACCCCATACGGGCCAAGCTCGACCGCTCCAAGAGAGATTGGATCCCTCGCCCCAGGCGTCTTCAAAAGCGTCTTGGTTGCTCCCAGCCAGGGAAGGGTCAGGTTCACAGTCTGCGGCTCGGCAGTGAAATTTACTGAAATCACAACCGGCGGCGCTCCGTCGGCCTTCCGCGCCCAACTCAGCACCTTCGTGTTATCCGTGTCGAGCATGTAGTTTTCGCCGCGCGCAAACGCCGCATTCGTCTTCTTCAGGCGGATCAGGCTGCGATACCAGGCCAGCAGCGAGTTCGGATCGCTTTCTTCAGATTTCACGTTAATGGTTGCGGCACTGGGCGGTACGGGCAGCCAGGGCGAACCCTTTGTAAATCCTGCGTTCGCACTCGCATTCCACTGCATCGGCGTGCGCTCGCCATCGCGGCCTTTGTCCTTCGGCCAACCGGTCAGGCCCACGGGATCTTTCACATCTTCCTTGCGCGTGGGCGGCGTGGTCTTCATGCCGATCTCGTCGCCGTAATAAAACAGCGCCGCGCCGCGGCTCGCAAACAGCATCGTCGAAATCACGCGTTGAATGTCCGTGTCGTGCACGCCGTCGCCGTAGCGCGCATCGAGCCGTGGATTGTCGTGGTTGTCAAACAGCAGCAGCGGCGTGTTGCCGCCGATCTGCGTCTCCACGTCGTTGAGTTTAGCGCGGAACTCGGCTATATCCAGCTTGTTGATGAAGCCCACCTGCGTATCCATGGGCAACTGAAACTCCGGCTTGTCCGCAGTGCCATACTGCTTCGCCAACTCCGCAACGTTGGGCAGATAGGTTTCGCCAATCAGCACCCGCGTGCCGGGGAATTTGTTCACGCCAAACGTGTCGGTCCACGCGCGCATCTCCTGCATCACGGCATGAGTGCCCGGCAGGTTGTTGGTCCGAGTGTCATTCAGCGCAATGTCGCCGTAGTCGTTGAGATATGTCTTGCCGTCCTTGTCCTTGAGCACGTCTTCGTCGCGCATCTGCGGATCTTCAAAGAGCGTGGTGATGGCGTCGAAGCGGAATCCGCCCACGCCGCGCTTGAGCCAGAAACCAACGATGTCTTTGAATGCCGCGCGCACTTTGGGATTGTCCCAGTTCACATCCGGCTGCTGAATATAGAACTTGTGGTAGTAGTACTGGCGCGTCTTTTCATCCCACTCCCACGCTGAATGCCCAAAGTCCGACTGCCAGTTGTTCGGAACCTCCCCTCTATCGGCGGCAGTTTCTCCCTTGCCGTCGTGCCACATATACCAGTCGCGATATGGATTGTCGCGCGACAACCGCGATTGGATGAACCACTTGTGCTTGTCCGAGGTGTGGTTCATCACCATGTCCATCAGGATGCGAATGTGGCGCTTCTCAGCCTCGGCAACAAGATGGTCAAAGTCCTTGAGCGTGCCGTACTGCGGGTCGATGTTCTGGTAGTCGGAGATGTCGTAGCCGAAGTCCACCTGCGGCGACGGATAGCAGGGCGTCAGCCAGATCGCATCCACGCCTAGCTCCTTGAGATAGTCGAGACGCGCGGTGATGCCGTTCAGATCGCCGATGCCGTCGCCGTTCGAATCCTGGAAGCTGCGCGGATAAATCTCGTAGATCACCGCATTCTTCCACCAGTCGCGCTCAGCGGTGTTCGAGTCGTGCGGCGCTTGCGGAGAAGACTGTGCGGGCACACTCTGCCCGCCTGCGCATTGCATCAACGCTCCTAAGAAAAGGGCGAAGACACATTCCATGATCATTCTTCTTACGGGCTTGGTCCGGGGCATTGCGGTCTCCTTGGTCTGCTTCCGCTGCTCGTAAGATCGGCAACGGTGGGATGCAAGCCAAACTATCACAGCGGGCGCCCCTTCGGAGACTCATCCTCGCATGCGCCGCGGCTACTTGGCCACCGAGCGCTCTGGTGAACTGCTCTTGCTCTTGCTCTTGCCGAAATCAATGCCGAATTTCGGGTCCTCCCTGGTTCCACCGACATGAATCTGAACCTCGGTGCCCGCGCCATTCTTCTTGAAAAACCGATCGGCCGGCTTCAGCAACAGTCCCTTCCATCCACCCACGATCTCTGAAATGGAGGCCTGCAACTTCGCGTTGCCCGCAAAGTCCAGAGTTCCGCCTTCCTCTCCGTAGGTGCCCTTCAGTTGGATCACTGCGCCGGGCACGGTGTAGTTCAGATTCGGCAACGTAACCACGCCACCGGCCATCTGAAAGTCTCCCTCCATGGTCGAATCGATGGTGGCCGGATTGGTGGTCTTGAGGTCCTTCGTGCGGCCCTGCGCGCGCAGGCTAAGTTCCTCAATGCGGTCCTGGATCTTGGCGCTGGTAAACAATGCCTTATCCAAGGCAAAGTTTCCCGACAGTTGCAGGCGCTCATGCACCGGGGCCGGCCCCGGCGGAATATGCAGCTTGGCCTTCACGGTGACCGCACCGGTAAGCAGGGGTGAGGCGGAGTGGCTTGCCAGGCGAAGAAAATCCTCAATCCGCGCTCGATCCACGTTGATATTCAGCGCAATGTCGTGGCCGCCGCGAAAACCCGATACAACCTCAACCGCTGAAGCTGGATTCCCTGCCGCAGGCTTGGCTGGCAGAACGAGACCGTCTGCGATCTTGAGGCGCACCACCTGTCCGCGCGCGGTAAAGTGCGACTGGCCCAGCGTCGCGTCCACAGGGTCGAGCCAGGTATCGCCGTCCGTGCCATCCACCGTGGCGTGGAAGCGCGTGTGCAGCGGCATGGGTCTGCCAAAGTGAGTCAGTTGAAAATCCGGAGTGTCTGTGACGCCGTCCACGACAATGTTGCGCAGCGTGCCCTGATAATGACCGGTCGAATTCAGCGTGCCGGCAATTCCTTTGAAGCCGCCCAGGTCAGCGTGGTCGAAGCGATAGTCTCCGCTGACTGCGCTCGAGCCTGGGTCGTCTGTCAGCCAGGGGCCAAAGCTTCCTGTAGTGTGAATCTCGCCCAACGGGCGCGGATTGGTGAGATCGGCCTCAAAGCCGACCGGCCCATTCACCGTAATGCCGCTGAGCACAATGCGGGCAATGGCAAACCCCAGCGGGAGCTTGCCCGGCTTGTTGGTTTCAAGCACCAGATTTGCGTTCTCGCACTCGACGCGCTCCACCAGAACATCGGAGAGCAGGCCGGTGTCGGTCGCGTGGTCTGTTGGCGCGTTCCCATTCGATGCGCCCCCGGTGGCTTTGTCCGCGTCCTTACCCGCATCGTGGGAAAGCTGATTCGCGGCTGCATTTGCATCTCCGGTGTTGGCTACCGGGTGCGCTTTCGGCGGCACCAGTATGTCCAGGCCGTTCATCTTCACTACGGAGATCACCAACGGCCTTCCGCGCGTAAATTGCAACGGCGCGTGGAAACTGAATTCATCAATGCGGATTAGCGGCTCATCGCGCGCGACCACCTCGGCCTGAGCCCGCTCGTCCTGACCCTGCGCTTCTTCGGCTTTGTCCGACGACCAGATGCGCAGCCCTCGCCCCTCTGCCCAAACGCCCCACTGGCCGCGCAATTCATTGCCCAGCGCGATGTGAAAGCTGTCGAGTTCCACCCGCGCGTGAAACCGCTTCTGCAAGGCCTGCACAATGCGCGCGCGCAGAAACGGCTCGGCCCGATGCGCCAGCATGGCCGCGATTCCCGCCAGGGCCAGCACCACTACCAGCAACCCGCCGGCCGCCCAACGCAGCCAGCCGTTCCTCTGCCAGAACGATCTCTGCTTGTCCGCCAAAACGTTCCTCCGACCCCCACCCATCATCGCCGATTGGACGCGTTTTCATCGCCCGCTGACAACAGAAGATTGGATGCAGACAAAAGCAATCGCGGTCCCTCATCGCCGACGGCCGATTTCCTTTCTGCAAGCCAAATGCCGTAAACTTCAACGCACGGATGCAAGCTCAAATTGAAAATCTCGTAAAACTGCAGGCAGTGGATCTGGAGCGTGCCCGTTTGACAGTGGCAGCGCGTGCACTTCCCGCCGAGATTACCCAGGCAGCAGCAGCACTGGCAGCGGCGGAGCGCCAGTCCGCGGAAGCTTCGGATGCGCTGAACCGCGAGGAGACGCTGCGCACGCGCCTGGAGCGCGAAATTGCGGATCACCGCCAGAAGGCCAAGCGCTTCCGCACCCAGCTCGACGCCGTGAAGACCCCGGAGCAGGCCAACGCCATCGAGCACGAGATCGCCTTTGAAACATCCGAAGCCGACCGCCTTGAGAACGACGAGTTCACGAGCCTGGAGCGCACCGAGGCCCAGGAAGCCGCACTCGCCGCCGCGCGCGCCCAGGTGGAATTGCTCGCCGGCGCTCTGGACAAGACGCGGGCGCGGGCGGCCCAGCGCCACAAGGAATACAACACCGAACTCGCCGCGCTGAACGCCGAGCGTGAAACCCTGCGCCCGCTGATCGCGGAAGAATTGCTGGTCCGTTACGATCGCCTCTCCGGCTCGCGCGGCACCGGCCTGGCTCGCGTGGACAACCAGCAGTGCACCGGCTGCCGCATGGGGGTGCGCCCCCAGATGTGGAACCAATTGCGCGAGGGCGAACTGCTGACATGCGACAGTTGCGGCCGCCTGCTCTACTGGGACCCGGCTATGGCGCCGGCGGCCAAAGCGCCGCAGCCCGAGCACACTCCCGCCGCGCGGCCCCGCATCCCCAAAACCGGTCAGGCCGGCGCCTAGAGCCTGTTCACACTACTGGAGGACCCGCCGTGCAGCGCATCTGTGTCGACATGGATGAGGTGATGGCCGATACGCTCGCCGAGCACCTGCGGCGCTACAACCAGACGTTCAATGAAGAAGTCACACCCGAACACTTGGCCGGCAAGGGTCTCTGGGAGGCTGCGCCGGTGGAACGCCAGCAGCAGCTTCGTGCGTTCCTTGACGCGGAAGACTTTTTTGAGGTCTTGGACCTGATGCCCGGCGCGCAGGAAGTGCTCGAAGACCTCTCCGCGCGCTTTGAGATCTACATCGCCACCCAGGCAATGAGCGTTCCCAACTCGCTCGGCCCCAAGTACCGCTGGCTGCAACGCCACTTTCCTTTCATCCCGCCCATGCACTACGTCTTCTGCGGCAATAAATCCATACTGCGCGCCGACTACCTCATCGACGATCAGCCCAGGAACCTGGAGCGCTTTGAAGGCCAGGGGCTGCTCTACACAGCCCCGCACAATCTGGCGGCCACGGGGTTTGTGCGCGTAGATAACTGGGCGCAGGTCGCGGAATACTTCGCATCGGTTCCCAGGTAGATCAAATACCCGGCGACGGAGGAGCCGGTCCCTGGTGCAGGAACGCGTTGTACCCGTCCTTGAATCCGCGACGGTAGTCGCCAAACAACGGCGGCGGCACGGGAGGATTACGGAAACGCGGATGGTGTTCCAGGCGCGGCGGCCTTCCTACCGCAACGTCACGGCGCGCCGCTTCAAATCCATCGTGGTAGCCCTGCCGGGCCGCATCAACCACTGGCGGCGGGGGCGCGTAAACTGCCACCGGCTGCGGATGAGAACATCCAGCCAGACTCAGGGGCAAAAGCAAAACAGACAGTGCGATCCACTTCTTCATTTCATTTCCTCACTCGGTGGAATACGGCGCCCCACCAGGCCTCAGCAGGGATGCTTGCTGGTTGAAACCCGGCTTCGCGCAAAGTGTTGCATGCGGTCTCTCTCTTGATGAATAAGGAAATGCAAGGCGGGACGGCGGACAGACGCGTTGTTTGTGGGACGGTGTCCGCCGGAATGATGTAGCATCCCTCCAAGAACTTTCCACACCGTTGTGCTCGTCACCCACTCATCCGCGCCCATTCAGGAGGTTCCTCCGATGCATCCTCGTCTTCCCTTTCGCCGCGCTGCGCGAGCCTGTTGCCTGTTCACGGGCGCGGTTCTGGCAGCAGCGTCGTTTGCCCTCATGGCCGGCGCTCAGCAGTCGCCGCCCACCGACCTTGTGTTCAAGAACGCCACCGTCATGACCGCCAGCCACGGGACCATTGAACATGGCGCGGTATGGGTGCATGCAGGCAAGATCGCCGGCGTCGGCGCCACCGTGGACGCACCTGCCACAGCCACCGTGGTGGATGCGACCGGCCTCTGGCTCACGCCGGGCATTATCGATCCCCACTCGCACTCGGCTCTTGATGGCGACGTGAACGAAGCCACCAGCCCGGTGACCCCGTCGATGCACATGATTGACGCGTTCGACAATCGCGACAAGGCGCTTTACCAGGCGCTGGCCGGCGGCGTGACCACGGAACTGCTGCTGCACGGCTCGGCCAACATGATCGGGGGACAGGCCGTGGTCATCAAGAACAAGTTCGGCCTGGACCGCGACGCCATGCTCTTTCCCAACGCGCACGGCTCCATCAAGTTTGCCTCCGGCGAAAACCCCAAGCGGCTCTACGGCAGCCGCGACCAGCTACCCTCCACGCGCATGGGCAACTTTGAAGTGATGCGCATGGCCTTTGAAGACGCCAAGGCCTACATGGCTACCTGGGACGCCTACAACGCCAAGGTAGCCAAAGGCGACAAGGACGCGGCTGCGCCCAAGCGCGATCTGAAACTTGAAGCGCTGGCTGACGTATTGCGCGGAAAGCTCTACGTGCAGATCCACTGCTACCGGGCGGATGAGTTTCTCACCGAAGAGGCCATCGCAAAAGAGTATGGGTACAAGATCCGCGCCTTCCATCATGCATTGGAGATGTACAAAGTGGCCGACAAGATCGCCGCCGACCAGACCGCCATTGCCACCTTCGCTGACTGGTGGGGCTACAAGGACGAGGCATGGGATGCGATTCCGTGGAATGCTGTCATGTCCATGCGCAAGGGGGTGAAGGTGGCCCTCAAGAGCGATTCGAACGACCACATTCGCCGCCTCAATCAGGAGGCCGGCAAGATGGTCCACTATGGCGGCGCAACGGAGGACGAAGCCATTCGCATGGTCACGCTCAACCCCGCATGGATCATCGGCGTGGACGACCATACCGGCTCTATCGACGTGGGCAAGGATGCCGACCTGGTGTTGTGGAACCGCGATCCGCTCTCAACCTACGCCCGCGCCCAGAAGGTCTACATCGACGGCGACCTGTTCTTTGACAGCTCGCTGCCAGGCCTTGGCACCACTCATTTCTCCGGCGTGATGCACGACGCCGGCGGATTTGGTTCTGACGACGAGGGAGATGGCCAGTGAAAAAGTTCCTATTGATTGCCCTGTTGCTGGTTGCTGCTCCCGCGTGGCTCAACGCGGCCGACGCCCCGAAGAAAGTCATCGCCATTACCGGCGGACGCCTGCTGACCGTCTCGCATGGAATCATTGAAAACGGTGTACTGGTGATCGCCGACGGCAAGATCGCCGCGGTGGGCGAAGCGGGCAAAGTGAATCTCCCCGCGGGCGCCGAGATCGTGGACGCGCACGGCCTCACCGTCTATCCCGGCCTCATCGATCCAGAGTCCAACTTCGGGCTCACCGAGATCTCCGCGGATGAGAACTCCAACGATCTGGCCGAGCCATCCGACGAGATCATGCCCCACATGCATGTGGCCGACGCCTTCCACGCGGAGACCGAGTTGATTCCCGTGGCGCGTCTGAACGGAATCACGAACGCCGTGGTCGCGCCAGCAACAAATGATTCCATTGCCGGCCAGGATATCTTCATCCAGATGTATGGGGCAGATCGCGACCATATGATCCTGGGCCGCGACGTTGCTTTGGCCATGAACTACGGCGCCGACCAGCGCAGGCGTGGTGGACGCGGCAAGTCGGAGTATCCATCCACCCGCATGGGCCTCATCACCCAGTTGCGGCAGACCTTTCTCGATGTGCAGGATTACGAGGCTCGCCGCGACGCAGCCGCGAAAAAGGACGACAAATCCTTCAAGCGCGACCTGAAATTGGAAGCGCTCATCCCTTATCTCAAGGGCGAACGGCCCGTGGTCATTGGCGTCTATGAGGCCTATGACGTTGAAGTGATCATGGGACTGGCCCAGGAGTTCCACCTGAAGGTCATCCTGAACCACGTCACACACAGCCAGGAGATTCTGGACAAGATTGCAGTCTGGAAGGTGCCGGTGATCGTCGGGTCCATCTACGACTTTCCACTCGCCAACGAACGCTACGACGCGGTCTTCACTTTGCCCGCCGAGTTGGCCAAACGCGGCGTCAAAATCGCCATCTCCTCCGCGGATGCCGGCGGCCCAGCAAGCAGTCACTCGGCCCGCAACCTTCCTTACGCCGCGGGCTTTGCGGTGGCCTATGGGTTGCCGTATGACGAAGCTCTCAAGGCCATCACCCTGAACGTGGCGGAGATGTTCGGCTTTGGGGACACGCTCGGTTCGCTCGACGTGGGCAAGACCGCCAACTTGGTGCTGGCCAACGGCGACCCGCTGGATGTCCGCACCGACGTGAAACAGGTCTACATCCAGGGCGTCGCCGTTCCCATGGTCAGCCGGCAAACCAAACTGCGCGACGAATACAGCAAGTAGGGCGAGAGAGTCTGCAAAAAGAAAAACGGCTCAATGGGCGGCATTCAAGCCATCCACTGAGCCCTTTTTCTTTTGCTTGATGAAGTTGGCGGCTCGTCGGATTACTGGCTGTCTCCGCCGTTCGTCTTCACCGGTGCGCCGGGCGGCGTCCTGGGGGGCATGGTTGCATTCACCGCCCGCAACGGCGCAGTCAGTGGCGGCGGCGCCTGGTGCATGGTGACAATAATCGCCCGTGACGGCTTCTTTCCGGCGCACAGGTAGGAGTGCGCCGTGCTCGCGTCGAAATAGACGGCGTCGCCACCCTCCAGCGTGCACTGGTGGTCGCCGTGGCGGATCTCCAGTTCCCCCTCCAGCACATACAGGAACTCGCTCCCAGGGTGCATGTGCGCCCTCGCCTCCATCCCCGCGGTCGGTGGCAGAAACTCGGCAAAGTAAGGGTCCATGTGCCGGTCGGGCACCATGTATCCCAGGCTCTCGAAGAGGTAGCTCGGTATTTCCACCCCGGTCTGCGGCAGCCTGACTCGCTCTCTGCGGCGGTGAACCCGGAACAAGGCGTTCGGCTCCGGCTCAAAGAAATGCGACAGGTCCTTGGAAAACACCATCGCGATCCGCGCCAGATTGCGCAGCGTTGGAACCACCCTCCCCGTTTCAAGCTGGGAGAGGAAGCTCGCCGAGAGCCCTGTATGCCGGCCCAGCTCCACCAGGCCCATCGACTTCTTCAGCCGCAGCCTCTTGATCCGCTCGCCGATCCGCTTCTCGGCGATGAATGCCTCGGCGGTCTCCGGATCGACCTGGGTCTTTTGGATCTCCTCGCTTTTCACCATTGCCAATTCGCCCATGGAACGCTCCTGATCGTCTGCATATAGGATGCGCTCTGAATCAATTTATTGTCCAGATCAAAATTCTTTGCGACCCTGCTAAATCTGTGCCGCAGTATGACGGTATTGTATTCACCAGGAGGAAATAGATGTCCATCGCATCGATATGAGCAATCCTTCCCCCAAAATCCTCCTTTCCGGAGCCTCGGGAATGCTTGGCGCCGCGCTTCGCCGGTCGCTTGGTGCCCGCGAATGGCCCGTGCTCCAACTGGTTCGCCGGCCTGCCGCGTCATCCGCCGAACTCCAATGGAATCCCGCCGCCGCTCCCACGATCGCCGATCCGGTCCCGCTAGAAAACCTTACCGCAGCCATTCATCTCTCCGGGTCGAACGTAGCCGCCCACCGCTGGACCCCGGCCTACAAGCGCGAAATGGCAGAGAGCCGTGTGCAATCGACGCGCGCCCTCGCCACCGCCCTGGCCGGCCTGCGCAATCCGCCCGAGGTGCTCCTTGTTGCATCGGCTACTGGCATCTACGGCAACCGAGGCGACGAGCTGCTCAATGAAGACTCCGCTCCGGGTACGGGATTCCTGGCCGATCTGTGCCGGCAATGGGAAGCTGCGGCGCAGCCTGCGGTCGATGCGGGCATTCGAGTAGTCCATCTCCGCTTTGGAGTCGTGCTTGGTCCGGCCTCAAAGACCCACCCCGGCGCTCTGGACAAGATGATTCCGATCTTTCGGCTCGGCCTCGGCGGCCCGCTGGGCAACGGCCGCCAATGGATGAGCTGGATCAGCCTCCAGGACACTGCCAGCGCGATCCTCTTTGCCCTTGAGACTCGGTCCCTCACCGGGTCTGTCAACGTCACGGCGCCCAACCCGGTGACCAACAGGGAACTTACCCGGACGCTCGCCCGCCAGCTCCATCGACCTGCCTTTTTTCCGGCGCCGGCCTTCGCCCTTCGCCTCGCACTGGGCGAGATGGCCGACGAAGCCTTGCTTTCGAGCGCCCGCGCCCTTCCAGCCAAGCTCAACGCTGCCGGTTTCCAATTCACCCACCCGACCATCGACCTGGCGATTGCCGCCGCGCTCGCGCCGCAGCAACCCGCGTTATCCTAGAGAGTCCGGCCGCGCTTCATTCCAACGGCCGCCAGGGAAGCCAGAAACCATGTCTGACGAGCCGACTCCTACTGAAACCACATCTTTGAGCGCCGAACGTACGGCTATACCAGTAGCAACCATCGCCACGCTGGGTAAACACGAAGGGCAGTCGGTTACCCTGCGCGGGTGGTTGTACAACCTGCGCGAGAGCGGGAAGCTGCTGTTTCCGATTTTTCGCGACGGAACTGGCACTATACAGGGTGTCGCGCACGTCAAAAGTGTCGCTCCAGAGGTATTCGAAACGCTGAAGGGTCTGACGCAGGAGTCGTCGGTCATTGTCACGGGCAAGGTAAGAGCTGACAAGCGCGCGCCAGGAGGGTATGAGCTCGATGTCGAGGGCGTCCAGGTGGTGCAGCGCGTGCCGGAGTCGGACCCGTACCCGATCACGCTCAAGGAACATGGCGTCGATTTCCTGATGGAGCACAGGCATTTGTGGATCCGGTCACCACGGCAGTCGGCCATTCTGCGCATACGGGCCGAGATCATGCGGGCGGCGGCCGAGTACTTTGACCAGAACGGCTTCATCCGCACCGATCCGCCGATTTTGACGCCGGCGGCGTGCGAGGGCACATCGACGCTGTTTCCGGTGGACTATTTCGGCGACCCGGCGTATCTGACGCAGAGCGGGCAGCTTTACATCGAGGCGACGGCACTGGCGCTGGGCAAGGTCTACAGCTTTGGGCCGACCTTCCGCGCAGAGAAGTCGAAGACACGGCGGCATCTGACCGAGTTCTGGATGGTGGAGCCGGAGGTAGCCTACTGCGACCTGAACGGCCTGCTGGAGCTGGCGGAAAACTACCTCTCGCACATTGTGCAGAGCGTGCTGAAGAACCGGGCTTCTGAGCTGCAAGTGATTGGAAGGGATACGGCCAAGTTGCAGGCTGTGACCCCGCCTTTCCCGCGGATCACGTACGACGACGCGGTGGCGCTCTTGAACGCGGCCTACAAGACCGGGGCGCTGGAGCAGCCGTTTGAGTACGGCAACGACTTCGGTTCGCCGGACGAGACCTGGCTGAGCAACCAGTTTGACCGCCCAGTGATGGTGCACCGGTATCCGGCCAATGTGAAGGCCTTCTACATGGAGCCGGACCCCGAAAATCCCAACCTGGCGCTGTGCGTGGACGTGCTGGCACCGGAGGGTTATGGCGAGGTGATTGGCGGGTCGCAGCGCGTGTCGAGCTACGAACTGCTGAGCAGCCGCATTGACCAGCACGGGCTTCCCCGCGCGGCCTTCGAGTGGTACCTTGACCTGCGCCGCTACGGCAGCGTACCGCACGCCGGCTTCGGCATGGGGATTGAGCGTGTGGTGGCCTGGGTGTGCGGTCTGGACCATGTACGGGAGACGATTCCGTTTGCGCGGACGCTGCATCGGATCTATCCGTAGGCAGGGGTCAGAGATCAGGGGTCAGGGATCAGCAACGATCCGGCCAAGTTGCTGGTTTTGGGCGACGCGGACTCTGGAAATGCGCACTGAAAAAATGCGCGTCCATAGAAACTGTGTGCGGGTATGTGGCCCCCGAATGGGGCCGTTTTGTCCGCCTATACGGCGACGAACTCGAACAGTCAGGATTTACTCGAAGAAATGTCCCGGTGTAGACGGAGTTTTGGACTCGAAACGTCCTGGTCAAGGCGGGCATTTTCTTTCAAAAACAGCGAGAATAGGGCATTTTTCGTGCGATTCCGTGCTGTTTTTGGCCGTTTTTTGTACATGCCTCAGCAAGCCGGATGGATTGAGATCCAACTTCATGCGGCGACTGGCGAAGAGCCCGCGGCTAAAGCCGGCCGCCGGGGAGAGGCTTTCTTCGGGAGCATGAAGGGCCCCACTCCTTCCGTCAGGTCCTTGCGGACTTCAGCTTACGCTTTCTGCGAATCACGATCTTCTTTTCGGATGGTCATGGCTTCCGTTCCCTATGGAGGACTCGGAGCTACGTCATCGTCTCGCCAATCCTCAACCTGTGCGTTCTCCAAAGAGAAATCACAAACAGGGCTACGCCCATGCCCACAAGGACGGCGGTGGCGCCTAAGACTTTGGCTATCGCTAAGGGCTTGTTGGTTTCTTCGGCGGAGGGGATCACCGATAGGACGATGGTGACGGCGGTGCTGAGCAACCCGATAGTCGCTAGGGCTATGGCTACTGGTTTGCCGCCGGGGACACGGCGGGCTTCCGCGGGGGCGGGGCGGGATTGCAGGCGGATCATGGCGGAGAAGAGAAACAGGTAGGGAATGAAGAGCGAGATGACCGACATGCTGACCAGGATGTTGTAGGCGCCGCGAACGGTGGTTCCGGCCTGGCTGAGGAGGGCGACGACCATGCCGGCGAGGCCGTAGACGCCTATCGCAATCCAGGGAGTGCGGAAGCGGGGATGGATGGAGCCGAAGGCCGCGGGCAGATAGCGGTCGACCCCCACGGCGAAGGGCAGGCGCGCGGTGCTCGAAAGGTTGCCGGCGACTTGGCCGATGGCGCTGAGGACGACGAAGAGGGCCATGGGAGCGAGTATCCACGCGAGGCCGAGGCGGGCGGCAAGCTGTTCGATTCCATGCACGAAGCCGTCAGGGCCGGCAACGGCCTGCGGGGGCAGCATGAAGAGGAAGGCGGCGGTGCCGGCGATGTAGCCGATGGTGAGGATGATGCCGCCGGTGAGCAAAGCCCAGGGGATGGTGCGGCGGGGGTTCTGAATCTCGTCTCCCATGGCGGAGGCGGACTCAATGGCGCTGAAGGCGAAGAAGACGCTGGACCAGAAGACGGCGTTGTCGAGCGACCAGTGGGGGACGAAGTCGGCAGCGAAGGGGTGAAGCACGGGTCCAAACCGGAACCAGGAGGCGAGGGCGAGCAGCAGGAGCACACCCAACGGCAACAGGATGCCGATTGCACCGATGTTGTTGAGCCATTTGCCGACATCGACTCCCACGATATTGAGCAAGGTGATGAGGGCGAGCGCAATGACCGCGAAGACGATGTAGTAGGCAGGGTTTGAGGCAAGGAATTGGGCGCGCGGCCCGAAGGCAAAGAGTGCGGAGGCCGCGCCGAAGTAAAGGACGGCGGCGAAGTAGGGGAGATTGCTCATCCAGTAGGTGAAGGCACAGAGGAAGCCGGAGAAATCGCCGAAAGCCTCGCGGGTCCAGATGTAGATGCCGCCTTCTTCAGGATGGCGGGAAGATAGCTCCATGACGCTGGCGGCGAGGGGGATGAAGAAAAAGAAGAGCGCGGCGACCCAGACGATGAGGATGCTGGGGCCGGCAGTGGCGGCCTGGGCTGTCCAGCGGATGCTGAGGACAAGGACGACGTAGAGCGGTACCAGGTCGCGAAACCTCAGACCTCTTTTGAGCGCTGGGATTGTGGCCATGTAGGGCGGAGGATAACAGAGGCGCGCGTGGGGGTGAAGCAAATTATCCAAAACCAAAAAATAGGAGATTCGCGCGGGTTCGGAGCGTCCACGGTGGAAATTCGAAAAACATCCCTCAGCGGCTGAAGCCGACGCCTATTTCAGATCTTCATTGGCACGATTGAAATCGTGCACTTTCAAGGCTGATTGATCAGACACCTTTCAGCGTTCGTCTGCGGGTTCAAATCTTGGAGGCGGCTTCTAAGACGGCCATGGCGGCGTTGCGGCCGTTGATGCCCGTGACGGAGCCGCCGGGATGGGTGGCTGCTCCGCAGAGATAGAGGCCGGGCATGGGCGTGCGCGCGGCGAGGCGGTTGGACCACATGAATTCCGGCAGACATTCGCCCTGGAAGATGTGGCCGCCGGTGAGGCCGACTTTTTGCTCGATGTCCGGAGGGCCGAGGACCTGTGCGTCAATGACGGCGCTGTCGATATTGGAGCAGAAGCGGCTGAGGGATTTGAGGGCCAGGGCGCGAACTTCATCGCGACGGGTGTCCCAAGTGCCGTAGGCAAATTTGTAGGGAACGTACTGCGCGAAGACGCTCATGGTGTGCTCTCCGGCAGGGACGACGGAGGGATCGTGGACGCTTTGGAAGTAGAGCTCGCACCAGAGGTGGTCGGGCAGTTCGCCGCGGCGGGCGGCGCCGAAGCCGGTTTTCCATTCATCCTTGGTGAGCGGGGCGTTGATCTGGCCGTAATGGTGGGGCTCGGCATGACTGGAATGGGCGGAGTTGGGACGGGCAGTGAAGTTGGGGAGTTCGCGCAGATGGACGTTGAGCTTGACGGTGCAGCCTTCGATGGGGACGCGCTCGACTTGCGCTTGCCAGGATGGGTTGGCGTGGGAGCCAAGAAGGCGGAGGGTCTGGCGCGGGTCGGCGTTGGAGACGACGGTGCGGGCGAAGATGCGCTCGCCGCCTTCGAGACGGACGCCTTCGCCAGGAATGATTTCGGCGACGGGGACGCCGGAGATGACGGTTGCGCCGGCTTCACGGGCAGCGTCACAGAAGTAAAAGGAGACCATGCCCATGCCGCCGCGCACGTAGCCCCACATGCCGGGCTGTCCGCCGAGGCGTCCGCTGGAGTGGTGGAAGCGGATGGAGGCGGTTCCGGGGTCGAAGGGGCTGGCGTTGGTGCCGATGACGCCCTGGCCAAGGTAGGCGATCTGCAGGCGCTCATCTTGAAGGTAGCGCTCGACGAACTCGGCCATGGACCAGTCGAAGAGGACGGCGCGGGCTTCCGGGTCGCCGGCGAGGCGGTCTTCCAGTTGTTCGCGGGCGGGGGCTTCGCCGATCCAAGTATCGCGGGCCCAGGCGGCTGCGCCTTTGAGGTGCGCGTGGGGCACGGGACGGAGGGCGTTGCGGAGGCGACGGATGACGTCGCTCATGGCGCGCCAGCCTTCCACGTCGCCGGGAGCGAGGGCGCGGACTTCCGCGGCGCACTGCTCGTCGTCGTCCCAGAGCTGGATGCTGCTGCCATCGAGGAAGGGCACGAAGAGGCCATTGACGGCAGGAGTCCAGGTGTAGCCTCGGCGCGGAAGGTCGAGCTCTTCAAGGACGAGGGGGTGAAGCAGGCCGGCGAGATAGGCGCAGGGCGACATTCTTACGCCGGGGAAGGGCTCCTCGATGGTGCAGGCGCCGCCGACGCGATTGCGGCTCTCAATGACCAGGACTTTCTGACCGGCGCGCGCGAGGTAGGCGGCGCAGGCAAGGCCGTTGTGTCCGGCACCGACGACGATCGTGTCCCAGGTTTTGGCGGCGAGGGAGGCGATCGGCTCGGAGAGGCCGATTTCGCCGAGCAGGTCTGCAGTGGGAGAACTCATATGCGTTCCACGCTAACATTTTGAGGGGTGGGCCTGCATGGGGTGGTGGAAGCGGCTTGTGTCCTGTCTCTAGAGTTCTTTGCAGGACGCCCGAAAGAACAAAAGCAGGTTCTTCGACTCACCACCCCCGAACTCCACCCCAAAGAGCAGAGATCGCTCTTTGCGGGCCCCGGGGCTGAAAAACGTTCGGATCCCCGTTCGCTCCTAATGACAAGCTCTGTTTTGTTATGAACTTTGGAGGCCGGACACCGGGCCCATGCGGGAATTATTTGTTGCAACGGATTTTCCGTTCAGAATGGAGCATCTTTCGGTTCTGTGGGTGAATCAGACTAGCGCAGTGCAATCATTTTCAAGGAGTTCTTACGATGACCCTTTCCGCAACTGAAGTGAAGCAAGTGAAACAAGCGCCGGCGGTTGAGGGCGTGCTGCCTATATTCCATGAGCGCTGGAGCCCACGGTCGTTTGCGAGCCGGGATGTGACGCCGGCCGATCTGGCCAAGGTGTTTGAAGCAGCGCGCTGGGCCGCATCTTCTTACAATGAGCAGCCGTGGCGGTTCCTGGTGGGTATTCGCGGCTCAGAGGCTTACAGGAAGATCTTCGAGTCCCTGATTTCGTTTAACCAGGCGTGGGCCACGACGGCTCCGGTGCTGATTCTGGGTACGGCCAAGACGCGATTCAGCCACAACGACGCGCCGAACCGGGTTGCTCTCTATGACCTGGGAGCGGCTGCGTCGTACCTGACGCTGCAGGCTGCGGCGCTGGGGATTGCTTCCCACCAGATGGGCGGGTTTGATCCGGACGCGGCGCGGAAGGCGTTTGAGATTCCCGAAGTATATGAGATTGGCGCGGTGATCGCGCTGGGCTATCAGGGTGAGCCGGCCTCGCTGCCCAACGAGCACTTTGTGGCGCAGGAAGTGGCGCCGCGCACGCGCAAATCATTGACCGAATTCGTGTTTTCCGCATGGGAGACGCCAGCCGACCTGGGCTGATGCTGGTTTCCAGAGCGGGTAGCGAGCAACCCTCCAGCCTTCGGGTTAGAGTTGAGGCTGGAGGGATTTTTCAACTTGAACCCACTCCCGCCCCGATCATCGCCCCGGTCCGCGCCCAGATCCCCGCGAGGGCCGACTGCTGCGCGCAGACCGGTCAGGCGTGCGGCTCGGCAGCGGCCGCGGAATTGGGTGAGGCGCGGGGTGATCGCGACGGTGGTGCTGGTGCTGGCTTTGTTTTCATGGGCGGCGATTGACCGCAACCTGGCGGCGTCTTCGAACACGGCGCTGACGCGGTTTGACGCGATTATTGTGCTGGGCTATCCGGCGGATGGCGACGGGAATCCTACTCCGACGCAACTGGCGCGCGTGACGGAAGCCGTACACGAGTACGAACGCGGCATCGCGCCAAGGCTGATTGTGACCGGAGCGGCGGTGGGCAACCACTTTGTTGAGGCGGAAGTGATGGCGCGGTCGGCGCATGCGCAGGGAGTGCCGGAATCCGCAATCTTTGTTGAGCCGCAGGCGCGGGATACGATCCAGAACGCGTGCTACGCGGCGCGGATCATGAAGGCGCACGGGTGGGGATCGGCTGAAGTGGTTTCAAGCGCGAGCCACCTGCCGCGGGCGGCGCTGATCTTCAGCAGGCTGCCGCTGGAATGGCGCATGCATGCGGCTCCGTCGCTTTCGGCGGAGACCGATGCTCACGGAAGCGGGGCGAGCTTCGTCGAAACCCTGAAGACTCTCCGATACCTGACGTGGGCTCGCTGGACAGAAGGCTGCCAGCCATAACCGAAGCAAATGGATACCGGTCCGCGTTGTCCCCCCTCGGCGCGGTCCTGTAAGCTGGATAATGATGCGTCTCTCAGTAAGATATTCCGCTTCTATCGTTGCCTTTGCCGCACTGGCCGCGTGTGCAGGAATCTGCGCCCATGCCCAGGTCACCGCCTCGCCCACTAGCGGGAATGGCACTTACGTTCCGGGCGACCCACTGGCCGGGGTCCGGTATGACAACAAATTCGATGTGTCGCTGGACGCTGCCTATGCGCACATCAAGGCCGGACCGCCTCCGCTGCACGAGGGCGCCAACCTGGGTGGGCTGGATCTCACCGCCTCCTACTGGTTCTCCAGGCGTTGGGCCTTGGAGGGCACGGGGCGCGCGTACCTGGGCACCAGCGGCGCGGCGGTCAACGACCAGCACATCGACGGGCCGTTTGTGAGCCAGTACATGTTTGCGGGCGGCCCGGAGTGGCTGGGACCGCACAACAAGCACGCCGCGCTGATTGCCCACGCTTTGGTTGGCGGCTCGTACGGCAACTTCACGCAGGATCTGCGCGGCAACTCGCCCTCGGTTGTGAGCTTCTTCAACAACCAGATGGCGCTGGCGGCGATCATCGGCGGACACATTGACCTGAACCGTTCGCCGCGGTGGGTCTTCCGGATCACGCCAGATGCGCTGTATACGCGCTACGGGATCAATTACGGGAACAAGGCGACGTATCCGTACTGGAATTTCGGGATCTCCGCGGGCGTGGAGTACAAGTTCATGAAGACCAGGTAGGTTTTCCGGGGCTCAACACGCAACGATTTTGAGAGCCGGGGGCGAATGCCTCCGGCTTTCAGATTTTGGACCTAGCCTGATGGTCGCGGCTTGCGGCCCGACTGAAGTCCTTCCCTGATACGAGGCGCACCCACGGCGGAGTTTGACTGGGGAAGGGGTGCCGATGGCGAAGTTTGTCAGGAGTCTCAGCTGGGCGGAAGCCTCTGGTTTTTCTGTTTGGGCTCCTATTTGAATTCAGCTTTGAACTGCTGGATTATGCCTTGCACTACCATCGGCCAGATTACGTCGGGTTGACCGGTGTAGGTCTCTACCCACAGCAATTGACCGCGCTCGCCTTTGGGCCCACGGGAGTAGATGCGGAGGGTTGCGAGTTCTCTATCGTTGGGGCCGATATAGATGCCATCTGGGTCTGGCGGTTCCAACACAAAAATGAGGTCAGCCGAGTCAGATTGGACAGTTTTGCCGAGATCCCGGGCGAGGCCCTCCAGCGCTTTCACGGAAACGCGGTTAAACGGCTGAGACTCAACGGCGACAGTTCTCGAGTCCTTGAGGACTCTCGCGAATTGCGGCTTGTCACATGAATATTGGTTCTTGATCTTGGAGCAGGCGGATAGCGGAACCTGGGCTGGGGCCGCCACTATGTGGAATGCTGCCAGGTAAAGCGCCGCCAAGAGTGTTTTGGAACGCATCGACATGATCGAACTCCGATCTCCAGGCCGGATTTCACAAGGCAACAACCGTCAAGCGGGAGCTGCTTTGAACTGTTGTTCTTCTGGACGCGGCATCTTTGCCCATGGTTTCAGAACTGAACGCCGATGGTGGACTGACGCAAGTGAGAACTGGTTCAAAACAGCCGCTTTTCGGGGCAGCAACGTGGAATCAAAGAGATGGGCTGCCAAGTTCGTCTGCGTGTGGTATCCTCCACCGTTCGGTGACGCAAGTAGAACTGTGCCGCCGGAAAATATGCCGTACCGGATAGCGGCACTCCCTGCTCGCAACGGGAGTGCCTCACACGAGAGACACAAAGGCAGGTTAAAAAACGGCGATGAGAGACACACTTGGAGTACTGCTTGCGGGCGGAGCCGGCGAACGGCTCTTTCCGCTTACCCGCGATCGCGCCAAACCGGCGGTGCCGTTTGGCGGACACTACCGCATCATCGACATCACGCTCTCAAACTGCATCAACTCCGGGCTGCGCAAGGTGTACGTTCTCACGCAGTACAAGGCGCTCTCACTCAACCGGCACATCCGCGAAGGATGGACGGGCATTGTGGCCACGGAGCTGGGCGAGTTCTTCGAGATTCTGCCGCCGATGAAGCGCACCGGCTCCGACTGGTACATGGGCACGGCCGATGCGGTCTACCAGAACATCTATTCGATCGGCAGCGAACAGCCCAAGCACGTGATTGTGCTGGGCGGCGACCACATCTACAAGATGGACTACAGCCGCATGCTCGCTTATCACAAGGAAACGAAAGCCGAGGTCACGCTGGCCACGTTGCCCATTCCACCGGACGAGGTAAGGCAGTTTGGCGTGGTGGAGGTGGGCAAGACGGGCGAGGTACTCGGTTTTCAGGAGAAGCCGGTCACCACGAGTTTCCGTTCGCCGGTGAATCCCAACGCGGTGGATGCTTCGATGGGCATCTACATCTTCAATACCGAGGCACTGCTCAAGGCGCTGATCGCGGATGCGGAAGACCCCGACTCCAAGCACGACTTTGGCCACAATATTCTGCCCAACCTGCTGGGCAAACAGAAGATGATGGCCTACAGCTTTGTGGACGAGAACAAGCAGCAGGCGCTCTACTGGCGCGATGTGGGCACGCTGGAAGCCTACTACGACGCCAACATGGACCTGTGCTCGGTTTCGCCCACGTTCAACCTGTACGACAAGAGCTGGCCCATCCGCACACGTGTGCGGCAGTATCCGCCGGCGAAGTTTGTGTTTGGCGAGCCGGGGCGCACGGGGTCGGCCATCAACTCAGTGATTACGGCAGGCGTGATCATCTCCGGCGCGTCGGTGGCCAACTCGGTGGTGAGCCAGGATGTGCGCGTGAACTCCTACTCGGACGTGGACGCGAGCATCATTTTCTCGCACGTGAACATTGGGCGGCATTGCCGCATCCGGCGCGCCATCATTGACCGCAATGTAAATATTCCCGAGGGAACGGTGATCGGCTATGACCCGGTGGAGGACAAACGGCGGTACTTTGTGACGCCGACAGGGCTGACGATTGTGACCAGGGATGCTTCGCTGTTTGAGAATCCGGTGGATCCGGAGTTTTCGCAGAGGTATTGAGAGGCAGGGTTAGTGGTTAGTGGTCAGCGGTAGGTTTCCCGGGCCTTGGGGGCGAGAGCCGGAATTGCTTTTTGCGCGGTGGCCCGTTCTGCCATGCGTCAAGTTCTTGATGGGTAACCACCGAGAAACGATCGGCCGACCAATCATTTGGCCTCCCGAAGCGTTGGAATTTCATCTGCCGTTAAAGCGTGTTGAGGTGTGAGACCTGTCTTTGCGATCAGGAGTTGCAAGACGTCATCGCGAACATTTGACCCACCGTCGCCGACCTGATTACCCCGCAGTCGTCGCCCGTCGGCGAAGTCGATAATTACGTCTTTTGCTGCTGTGAAGCTGCCGTCTCTCAACTTGTATCCGTCGACAATCGTCATCCGCCTTGCTTCTTTCAATGGAAAGCGCTCTTCTCGGATCGATGCGTAGTGGCCAACCCGCACCTCTGAATTGGTAATCGAGAGATGAATGGGGATCGCGAGCAGAGTGAAAAACGCGATTGGGCATACCAGCCAGAAGCTCAACCGTTTCATGATTCGAAACGAATCCAAGCCGCTCTTGCTGTCAGACGCGTCTTCGATGCCATCGGCCTCCTCCCATCTGCCGATTCTGCGCAGATACCAGACTGTGAGTGGCCACGGGATTGACAGTGCGGCGAATCCAGGAAAGAAGCACCAGATTACTGCGGTGGCGTATTGCGTCAGGATTGCCGGGCCCTCAAGCGACGCCCACAGATGATTCGCTCCCCTAAGCGCGAAGAAAAGAAGGCACAGCCCAATCCCCAGCGACCACATGGCCGCGCCGATCACTCCGGTTGGGAGCGGCTCAGGAACCTGAAACTCATCGTAGCTATGCCCGGCCAATCGTGAGCGAGGTGGGGCCATTCTCCGGAACAGCGCGATGATGATCGCGAAAACGACAGAGAAGAGAACACTCGGCAGCCAATTTGAGAGCATCATTTTCAAAGCTCAGGCGCGGCCCAGGACGATGGTGTGTGGGCTCATGGGGATGGGGTGGGCGGTGATGTGGTGGAAGCCGGCTTCGGTGTACATGGCCGTTAGTTCGCTGAGGGTGTAGGCGTCGCCGGATTCGGTGGTGGTGAGCATGGTCATGCTGAACGACGCGGGCGCGGGTGGGGAGACGCGGTCCTCGTTGGGGACGAACTCGAGGGTGGCAGCGCGGCCGCCGGGGGTGAGAGCCGCGCGGACCTTCTTGAGCAGGGTGACGCAGGTGGGCTTATCGAAGTGGTGGAGGAAGTTGGTGAGCAGGACGGCGTCGTAGGGGCCGGCGAAGTCGACGTCGAAGGCAGAGCCGGGAAGCATGGTGTAGCGATCGTGGACGCCGGCCTTGCGGGCGTTCTCAATGGCGACGCGGAGCACGGGGGCCCAGTCGAGGCCGGTAATGCGGGCTTCAGGGTGCTGTTTGGCGATCTCGATGCCGAAGAGGCCGTGGCCGGCGGCGATGTCGAGCACGCGCATTGGACCAGTGTGGCCATTGAGGACGACCGCGCCGAGCGGGCGAGCCATTGGACCCATCATGGGCGCCATCTTCTCGGCGAAGACGACCCAGAGCGGATTGTCAGGCTCTACGGTGCCTGCGCCTGGAAGCGTGGTGCGGCCGGTGCGGACAACTTCGGCGAGGTTGTCATAGACCGCGTCAATCTGCGGGTTGCTCAGGAACTCGGTGACAGAGGCCATGCAGGCGGGCGAGCGGGGATCAAGGAACGCAGCGCTGGTGGGTGTGTGGCTGTAGCTCTTACCGTGCTTGGCGAGGATGCCGTTGATGACCAGGAAGTCGCAGAGGATGCGGATGCCTCGCTCTGAGGCTGCGCAGTGGCGCGCGATGGAGGCAACATCGCCGGGGCCTTCGCCGACGGCGCGAAAGACGTCGAGTTCGATGGCTGCTTTGAGAGCCGCGGTGCGCTGATGGGCTTGGACCATGTCAAAGACAAGGCCTGGGTTCGGCGGAGCTTCAGCTGGGTTAACGGATTGCATGCGACCTCACTTGGATTGCGATGGGGATGTTTTGTTGGGGAATGAGATTCCGGGTGAATTCTCTGGCAGGCTATCATGGCGCTGCTGACCGTGTAAGCAGGCAATTTTTGGGCGAAGAATGTCGATCGCGTGGAAGGTTGTAACTTTGTCGGGGCTGGAGGGCTCTCAATTGTGTCTAAGGTGTGAGGGTGAGGAATGGCGATGGAGTTGGAGAAGAGCTCTTTTGAACCGGGCAGGCTGGAGCGGGTGGGGCGGCGGGCGTTTATCTTGTCGGCGGCGGGGGCGGTGAGCGCTTTGGCCTTCTGGGGGTTGCGGCGGAGCACGGTGGCGGCGGCGCGTCCGCTGGGTCGGCAGGAGGGGCTGGCGGCGGTGACGGTGGTGGAGTTTGGGCAGGACGGGAAGCGGACGGGGACGGTGACCGTTCCGCGGGTGGTCAAGAGCGACGCGGAGTGGCAGAAGCAGCTCTCGAAGACTTCCTATTGGGTCACGAGGAAGTTCGATACCGAGCGCGCCTTCACCGGGGACCTGCTGGAAGTGCACGAGCGCGGGATCTTCCGGTGCATCTGCTGCGACCTGGCGCTGTTCAGCTCGGCGGCGAAGTTTGAGTCGGGAACGGGCTGGCCAAGCTTCTGGGAGCCGATTGCGAAGGAAAACGTGGTGGACGAGGTGGACGGGAGCCTGATGGAGGTGCGGACGGCGGTAAGTTGCCGGCTGTGCGACGCGCACCTGGGACACGTGTTTGACGACGGACCCAGGCCGACGGGTCTGCGGTTCTGCATGAACTCGGCGGCGCTGCGATTTGTTAGAAGCTAGCCTCCAGCTCCTAGCTTTCAGCTTCGACGTGGGATGGTGGGTGGGTTGCGGTTCCTCAAGGTACCTGCCCTGCCCCGTCCCCCCCTATACTTTTTGGGCAAAGTATTCATTCTTATTGGATTATGTGGTCCCTATGACGGCAAAGTCTTCACAACAAAAGGGTTAAATTCAAAGTACCTGGAATCATAGACTTAGGCCGATTCAGAGATCTTGTCGTCCCGGCTGGAGATGCACTGAAACGATTGTGCGCCAATCGGGATAATTAATATGCAAAACTCGCGAAGTTTTTTTCACGTGGATTAGAGCGGTTTCGATTCACATGTTGCCATTTGAAAGTCAGGCGAGGTGGCATTTTCTTGAGAAAAATGCCACTTGGCCTCAATCCTTCTGTAAGCACCAGAATCGAAACCGCTGTAGGCCGTCCCTGCAGGGCGGCGACGCGCGGCGGGGGCTTTCCACGTGTTGCGCTTCGCTGCACCCCCGCACCCCAGACCGCGCCTGCTTTCGTGGCCCCCCGCTGGGAGGCAGCCTACGCCGTCTGAGCCGCGGATCAGTTGCTCCAGGAACTCGTTGAAAAAGGCTGCAATCGAGTGCAATCGACGTGCAAGACATCCCGCAGGGGCAAAAGCCCAGTTGATTTGATTGGCCTTATCGGCACGACTAAACAGGCTGCGGAAAAAGGCTCATTCGGTGTTGAATTCGACTGCAGCGGCGCAGGGGCTAAAGCCCCATTCTCTCATTTTAAACAACTTATGGCACCCTTCGACTGCGCTCAGGGCAGGCTATGAAGTCGTGCCCCTTCGCACATCTGCGTCAAGGTGGAGTTTTTCAGCAAGCTGTGAAGTCGTGCCCTTTCAAAGCCGGGCCTGCTCAACAAACTCAAACTTACTTGCCTTTGTAGTCCTGGAAGAGCTCGGGGAACTGTGCCTTCAGGGCTTCGATTTTGGGGCGGTCGCAGACCAGGATGTAGGGATTGCCCGGGTTGTGATCGGCGTAGTGCTGGTGGTAGTCCTCGGCGTCATAGAAGCCTTTGAGCGGCGTGACTTCAGTGACGATTTTGGCGGGGAAGATGTGGGCCGCGTCGAGCTGGGCGATGTAGGCCTGGGCGATGCGCTGCTGTTCGGCGCTGGAGTAGAAAATTGCAGACCGGTAGGAGGCGCCTACGTCCGGGCCCTGGCGGTTGAGCTGGGTGGGGTCGTGCGCGACGGAGAAGAAGATGCGGAGGAGCTGGCCGTAGGTGATCCTGGATGGATCGTAGACCACCTTGACGGATTCGGCATGGCCGGTGGTTTCGGTGGTGACCTGATCGTAGCTGGCGGTGGAGGATGAGCCGCCTGAGTAGCCGACGGTGGTGGAAAGGACGCCCTTGACACGCTCAAAGACCGATTGCGTACCCCAGAAGCATCCACCCGCGAAGATGGCGGTGGCTTTGCCGGGCCTGGGGGCGAGTGTGTCGTCAGTGGTGGCGGCGGGGATGGAAGGGTGCGTAGCGGCGCGGCAGCCAACGGCAAGAGTGGCGGCAACTGTGACGGAAAGCAGAACAGCGCGCAGGGAAGATGGAGCTGACATATCGATCTCCGGAGAAGAACAGTATTTAGATGTGGGCCGGGTAGGGCAGGTTACGGGAAACTTGTTGGCAAGTTAGCCCCCGCTGCGCGGGGATGGCGAGTTAGCGGGTTAGCGGGGCATGCGACGATCTGAAGCCGAGCAAATATTGGGCAGGATGGGGCTGGACAGGCTGCGGAAAAAGGCTTGTTTCGGGTTGAATTCAAGGGAAATGGCGCGAGGGCTGAAGCCCTTCTCTCATTCTAAACAGCTTATGGCACGACTGAAGTCGTGCCCCTTCGCACATCTACGTGAAATCGGAGTTTTTCCGCAAGCTGTAGAGCCGCGTATTTCTCATTTGAGGTATTTTATGGCACGACTGAAGTCGTGCCCCTTCGCACATCTACGTCTTGACTCACGTTTCCAGCAAGTTGACGGGTGCTTGTGGGCGCAGGGAAGACCGGGTGTTGATCATGGCGGGAACTATCTGTCGAAATCCCGCGTATTAACAGACTATGCAATGCGTGGGTACATTAAGCTGGAGCGAGATAGGGTTGGCGACGCCGCCGCGGGCACGGCTGCATACCCAGGAAGCTCCCCATGCCGGCTCCCCCAAGACGCTGGCGAGGGGGCCGGTGCAGGCCGCGGGCAGGAGCGCCGTTCCGGCTGTCCGCACGATGCGCGTGGAGGGAAATCCGCTGGAGATCGACTGGTCTCAAACCGTTCGCCTCTGCATGAGCGGAGACTCCGGCGCATGGGCCGAGCTGGTGCGCACGCACCACCGGCGTGTGTATGGGCTTTGCTACCGGTTTACGGGCAACCCGGCGGACGCCGAGGACCTGACCCAGGACGTATTCCTCAAGATCTATTCCAACCTGGCCAGCTTTGACACCGGGCGGGGCAGCCTGCAGGTGTGGATCACGACCATGACCCGCAACCTGCTGGTGGACAACTTCCGGCGGACGCGGAACCAGCGGGCGACCTCGTCATTGGACGATGGCTGGGAGTCGGCCGAAGAGCTGAAGCCGGTGGACCGGCTGACGTCAAAAGGGATTTCGCCGCATGAGTCGGCGGCACAGAAAGAATTAGCAAAAATGGTGCAAAACGCGCTGGCGCGCGTCTCGGTGGAATTGCGGGAAGCCGTGATTCTGAGAGACCTGCAAGACATGGATTACAAAGAGATTGCACAGGTATTGGGCATCCCCGAAGGGACGGTAAAGTCCCGTATCAGCAGGGGGCGCGCGGAACTGGCGCGGCTGCTGGAACGTAATAAACGGGAGGTGATGTAAATGGCAGAGCGCACAAACATTCCGAGTTCCCCGGCCTGCGGGCAGTGGGAGACACTTTTGGCCGACGCGCTGGACGGACTGCTGCGGCCCGAAGACGAGGCGACCTTCAGCGCGCACATGGCCGTCTGCCCGGCCTGCACGGCACTGTTTGACGAAGCGCGGCGGGGCCGCGAGTGGCTGGAGTTTCTTTCGCCCGAGCCGGAAGTGCCGCTGGGGCTGCTGGACAAGATTCTGGCGCAGACGGGTCCGGGACAGGTGGAAGGCTACGGCCTGGCAACCGCAGGCAGCGATGTAATACCAATGCGGCCGGGTTTGACACCGGCATGGCAGCGGCCTGGATTTGTGGGCAACGTTCGCCGGTTTGCCGAACCGCGTTTGCTGATGACAGCGGCGATGGCGTTCTTTTCGCTTTCATTGACGCTTTATCTGACCGGGTTCAGATTGAGCAGCGTACGGCTTGCCGATTTGCGTCCGACGGCGGTGCGGTCATTCATGGAGCGGCGGCTGACGATGGCTTCGACGCCGATTATTCGCTATTACGATCACCTTCGCTTTGTGTACGAGGTTGAATCGAGGATGCGCGAGCTGCGCAGGACCACCGAGGGCGAGGGGCAGACGGGCGACAGCCAGGAGAAACAGAAGGATTCGGCTCCGGGCCAGTCCAAACAGAACCCGGGGGGACAGGACCCGGCACATAAGGAGGGCGGTTCTCGCGTAGACCCTCCGCAACAGTCGGTGAACCCGGCGAATGACGATTCAATTGATGCAATTCAAGCTTCCCTGACGTTTGATTCCCTGCAATTTGGGGATCGGTCCGCGCTTTCCGGCGGCTCCGCATCGGCAAGACGGGAAAGGAGCACAAAATGGACTGCGTAAACCACACTGGTGTAACCGCAACCGCCTTTTGCCAAAGCTGCGGCAAGGCGCTCTGCGCCGGCTGCGTGCGCAATGCGGCTGGAGGCCAGGTTCTCTGCGAGCCTTGCTGGACGGCCTGGCACACATTCCAACAGCCGTTTACCGCGCCCTCGGGCGGGCCGCATCCATCCGCCGCCGCGATCCTGGGACTGATTCCCGGGGTGGGCGCGATGTACAACGGCCAGTTTTTCAAGGGCTTTGTTCACGTGGCGATTTTTGTGGTTCTGATCAGCATTACCGATCACTACCCGATCTTCGGCATCTTCATTGCGGCGTGGATTCTGTACCAGTCGTTTGAGGCGTTTCACACGGCCAAGGCGATTCGCGATGGGCAGCCGCTGCCCGATCCGCTGGGATTGAACGAAGTGGGCAACTGGCTGAATCTGGGCGGACGGCCGCGCGGTCCGGGGCAGGCCGGGACGGGACAAACGGGCGCCTGGCAGCCGGGACCGCCAAATCCGGGCAGCTATGCGCCGGGAACTTATCCGCAAGGGTCGTATAGTGCGGGTCCCTATGCGGCGGGACAGGCAACACAGGGCTCACCTGATCCGGGAACCGCAGGCTGGCAGCCGCCGTATACCGGGCAGCAGACCGAGTACCAACAGGTTCCGTATGCGCAGCCGGCGGGCACTTACGCCGACCCGGCCATTCCGCCGGCGCCTCCAGTGCCACCGCTTTACTGGAAGCGCAAGGAGCCGATTGGCGCGATTGTGCTGATTGGCCTGGGAGTGTTGTTCCTGCTGGGGCAACTGGATTGGTTCTCGACGCGCGTTTTTGAATACATCTGGCCGCTGGGGCTGATTGCGCTGGGCGCCTGGATGATTGTTCGCCGACTTGGCGATTCGAAGGGAGGTTCAAAATGAGCCGTTATATCTTGATTCGCCGCCTGCGCGGCCCCGCATTTCTGCTTCTGATCGGCATACTCGCTCTGCTGCACCAGGCGCACTTGATTCACTTCTGGCACCTGTTCTGGCCGCTCATGCTGATCCTTTGGGGTTCACTGCTGCTGGCAGAGCGTGCGGCGCTGGCCGTGGACGGGGGTTATCCGCCGTTTCCGGGCGGCCCGTATGGGTACGACGCGCCTTCGGGCACCGGCGTGCCACCTTATCCAGGACAGCCGGTTCCGCAAAATCCGGTAGCGCCGCCCACCTCGTCGGGCACGGCGATTGTGCCCGCAGAACACGATTTTGAGAATGGTTCAAACGGAGGCCGGTCATGAGCAGCGTACCTCCCAATATGCCTCCTGGGGGAATTCCCCCTTACGATCCGAAGACGCAGTGGCGCGTGTATCGCGAGCAGCAGAAGGCCGCCTGGCGGGCTCAGCGCGACGCGTGGAAGGCGCAGCGCTACGCATGGAAGGCCGGCTATGTAGGCACTTACGGGCCGCGCGTTCCCTCGGTGGTTGGACCCATTATTCTGGTCGCCGTCGGCATTATTGCCCTGTTCATTGCCACCGGGCACATTGCCGCAACCGACTTCTGGACCTGGTATGCGCATTGGTGGCCGGTTCTGCTGATCATCGCGGGGCTGGCGCTGTTGGGCGAGTGGGCGCTGGACCTGCGCCGCGATACGCCGGTACGGCGGGGCGGCAGCTTTATCGGCATCCTCATCCTGGTGGCGATCATCGGGCTGGGCGCATCCGGCTGGAGCAACTGGTGGGGACCGTTCCGCGCCCAGATTGGCGATAACGGCGACGACTTCTTCAACGCCTTCGGGCAGCCGCAGCACGACAACGACGCGCAGGTGCTGAATACGCAGATTCCCGCCAACGCGGCCATCGAGATTCAAGACCCGCGCGGCGACATCAGCATTGCTTCGGCGGATACGACTTCGATCCAGGTGGAGGCGCACGAAGTGGCCTTCACCAACTCGGATTCGGAAGCGAAGAAGATTTTTGCCGCGGAAGCGCCGCATGTGACGGTTACCGGCAACGCGGTGCTGGTGAAGTCTGACAGCAACAGCAGCGGACGGCTCAACCTGACCATCACGGTGCCGCACTCGGCGCATGTGACGGTGAACTCGGGCAGAGGCGACGTGACCGTGGCTGGGCTGGGCGCGGGCGTCAACGTGACCTCGCCGCATGGAGATGTGCACCTGAGCTCGATTACAGGCTCAGTGCAGGTGCACCTGGCCAACGACAAGCACGACTTCTCAGCGCACCAGGTGACGGGTGACATTACCGCCGACGGCAACTGCAACGACCTGACGCTCTCTGACACCAAGGGACGCGTGACCATCAATGGAGAGATCTTTGGCGAAGTACACCTGGAAAGCATCTCCGGGCCAGTGGACATTCACACATCCGTGACCGACCTGCAATTGGCGGAGCTGACGGGCGACCTGACGCTCAACTCCGACGACCTGCGGGTGACGGAAGCCAAGGGGCCGGTGCATGTGGTGACGCACGCCAAGGACGTTGACCTGAGCCAGATTTATGGCGACACGCACGTGGAGAACCGCGACGGGCGCATCTCTGTGGAGCCGGCGGGAAACTACGCAGTGGAAGCCAAGAACAGCAAGGGCGATGTGGAGTTGACCCTGCCGCCCAATGCATCGGCTTCAATTGACGGCCACACGCACAACGGCGACATTGTTTCAGACTACGAGCTGACCATCAGCGGGGACGAAAACAAGACCGTCACCGGCAGGGTTGGAGGGGGCGGATCGAAGATGGTGCTGACCGCGGAGAACGGCGATCTGCGCATCAAGAAGGGGTCGGGGTTCTCGACGACGACTTCGACAGGCAGTTCAGAGGATGTTCCCAAGCCGCCCAAGGCGCCAACCGCACCCAACGCGCCGCATTTGAAGGCGCAAAAGGCACTTCCGGCACAACCGGTCAAGCAGTAGCGAAACAGTCAAGTCTGAGAAGGAAACCTGGGCGCAGGGGGAAGCTTCCCTCTGCACCCAGGCTGTTTTTGGGAGTCTCGAGAAGAGTCGCCGCGCCTCTTACCAGATGAAGGGAACCAGGCGAAAGCGGGTGCGGGCGCAGTACTCGATGTAGCCTGGGAGGCTTGCGCGGAGGAGTTTTTCTTCGTTCAGAAGGCGAATGACGTAGAAGGATTCGAGCAGGACAAAGGCCGGCAGGGCGACGAAGGACCCGAGGGCGAGCGGGGTGAAGACCCAGAGAAGTGCGGCTCCGGAGTAGAGCGGGTGGCGCACGAAGCGGTAAGGTCCGCTGGAGATGACGGTTTGGCCGGCGACCACCTGGATGGTGTGCGCGGCGTAGCGGTTCACATTCATGACCCAGAGGACGAGAAGGATGGCGGCGAGGGCCATGGCCAGGGAGAGCAGGGTGAGCCAAAGTGGAACGGCGAGATGCAGGCGCTGGGACCAGCCAAAGCGGTGGTCGAGGCCGGGCAGCAGAAACGCGACCACGAAGAGCGGGCCTGACCAGCGAATGAGCTGCTTCTGCTCGCCGACCTGTTCCCTGTCGTCGAGGCGGGTCTCAAGAAACCGAGGATCGGTTTTGAAGAAGTAGCTGTAGCCGCAGAGGGATGGGATGAACAGGGCGCCGAGCCAGGCCCAGCCCTGCCAGAACTTCCATGTGCCCTCGGTCAGAAAGAGGATGGTCATGCCTGCGGCCAGGACGGTGGAGAATCGCAGGATGAGGCGGGCGAGGAGGATGCGCCGGGACGTGACAGCGAGCTGTTCAGAGGGCTCCCTGGCTTGAGAATTCGGCATGTTTCACCCCACTTTTCGGCCTCCGAAATCGGGGAAAACCCTTGAACCGTGGACGATGCGCGAACAAATTTTAGAACCAACTGTTGCATAAGCCCGGTTCCCAACCAGCATACCGCTGGTGGCGCTGCGAGAGGAACCGGACAGAGAAGAAATCGGTAGTGCTTGCGCAAAGTGGCCATTCCCGTTGTATTCTCCAGTCGCGGAGGTTTCCCCATGACCACTACACCCATCCGTGTGATTACCGTGGAACGCGAGTACGGCTCGCGCGGCGGCGAGTTTGCCCACGACCTGGCCAGGCGGCTTGGCTGGCGGCTGCTGGATTCGGAGCTGCCCTGTGCCGCGGCGCGCGCGGCCGGCGTGCCGCAGGAGCTGGCGGCGAAGTACGACGAGCGGCTCGACCCCTGGTATTACCGCTACGGCAAGGTCTTCTGGCACGACTCGGGCTACTCGATGGCCGGGTTGTCGGACGACCAGGTGTTTGACTCGGACCGCATGCTGGCGCTGATTCAGAAAGAGATATTGAATGCGGCGAAGCAGGGCAACTGCGTGCTGGTGGGGCGCGGGGCGGCCTGCGCGCTGGCGGGGCAGCCGGGATGCTTTCACGTGTTTGTGTACGCCACGGCGACGGCCAAGCGCGAGTGGTTCATGCAGGCCTTTCCCAAGCAGGCGCAGCAGGCGGACCAGTTGCTGGCGGCGTTCGACAAGCGGCGCGCGGCGGTGATCCGCAAGGCGTATCAGCAGGAGTGGTGCTGCCGGGGGCTTTACCACATGCTGCTGAACTCGGCGATTGGGACGGACGCGATGATTGAGGCGGTACAGGGGGCGGGCGGGCTGTTTGAATGCCCGCAGACGGTGGGGACGGAGGCGTAAGGAAAACGCGCTTCTTGCGGAGTAAACGTCGCGCGGAATAAGCGGGCCCCGAATTGCGCTGGAAAGAATCTGCTTGCTAGGCACTAAAAATGCGCCTAGGATATTGAAATGAAGCCCGGCTCGCAGTCGCAATCTGCGAGCCGGGGCAAGTGTTTCCGGACTAAGGATGAATTTCGCGCCAAAGTTTTATCACTTTGGACACGAGTTCAACCAAAGTCCCCAAGGCACCGAACAAGGCACGCGCCTTGCCGGACCAATCGGGGGCCGATGATCTTACCATCGCACCTCCTTTTAATTCACAAAACCCTGGTGTTAGCGCACCGGGGTTTTGTGTTGGCAGTGATGGTTTCCACCGCCGCGCTAACAGTCGGCGGCTTGGAGAGTTGAGTCAACAAAACCCCATCATGCAAGGGTGGAATATTCGCTGGTAAATAATTACTTATCAATCAGTTAAAGGGTAATATAGTGCGAATTACAATTTCCTCGCAACAGGATGCGTTTCCGGGTAATTCCGGTCTGTTCTCAGAATGGTCCTCAGACCTCCAGCCGCTGCACGCGCGGGCCGATGCGGGTGAAGACTTCCCAGGGGATGGTGCCGGTGGCCTGGGCGTGATCGAAGGCGGTGATGATTTCTTCGCCTTGTGTCCCCAGGATCACGACTTCGTCGCCGGGTTGGACGCCTTGGATTTCGGTTACATCGAGGACGGACTGGTCCATGCTGACGCGGCCTACGAGCGGGGCGCGCTGGCCGCGGACTAACAGGCTGAAGCGGTTGCCGAGGCGGCGGTCGAGGCCGTCCGCATAGCCGGCGGGGACCAGCGCGAGGCGCATCGGCTCAGTGGCCACAAATGTGCCGTTGTAGCCGATGACTGCACCGCGGGCCACGCTGCGCACGCTGGCGACGGCGGTCTTCCAGGTGAGGACAGGCTGGAGGCGATGGTGCGCGGCGGAGACACCTGCCGGAACTTCTTCAAAATCGGGATCGAAGGCGGGCGCCACGCCGAAGAGCGAGAGGCCGGGGCGCAGCATGGGCTTCATGCCGAAGCGGCTGGCCAGGTTGGCGATCTGGCCGGTGCGGCCGGCCAGCAGAGCGGCCGATTGGCCGACGTTGAGCCATGCTGGTTGGAGATTGGCGCCTTTAATGGTTTCGAGTGCGCGGTCAAGTTGGGCGAACTGCTGGTCGGTTGCGATGCCGTCGGCCTCGTCGGCGGCGAAGAGGTGGGTCATGACGCCCTCAAGCTTGAGCGGGGATTGGGCGTGGAAGCGGGGAAGGATCGTGGAGAGATTTTCCGGGCTTACGCCCTGACGGCTCATGCCGGTATCGATCTCAAGATGAATGGGGACTGAGCGTGGCGGCGCGCCTGCGGCCTTTGCTGCCTGCTCCAGCTCGTCAAGCTGCCAGGGGTCCCAGGCGACGCAGGTGAGGGAGTTGCCGACCGCCTCCGCGCCCTGGCCGGGAAAGACGCCGCTGACGATCAGAATGCGCGCCTCGGGGCAGAGAGCGCGGGCGGCTACGCCCTCTTCGACGGATGTGACGCCCAGCCACTGCGCGCCCGCACGGACCAGCGGCGGCGCGCAGAGGGCGAGCGAGTGGCCGTAGGCGTCGGCCTTGACCATGGCCAGCAACTCGGCGTGGGGAGCGGCCAGGCTCTGGAGGAATCGATAATTCTGTTCTAGGGATTGGGTGCGGATTTCTACCCAGCAGGGGCGTGTTGGCATCGGGGTGTCCAGAAACCAGTCTATATCCCGGTGAGTTCGCCTATTTCATTCGGGATGGAACAAGAGCCAGGATTTATGGAGACCCGCAGGGGTTAAAACCCGGGTCATTCATTTCGCTTTGTCGGCCCGACTGAAGTCAGGCCCCCCGTTACAAAGCGCGTCCAGAGCAGGGTTTTGAGCTGCCAGCAGAGTGGGCCCTTTCAAAATTGGAGTGGGCTATTGGCCTGTCAACGCAGGAGGGCGTAGGCGACTACGGTCTCGCTTTGGTCGCCGAGGTGTGTGAGGAGGCTGGCTTCCAGTTCGTGCGGGATGGGCATTTCGGAGGCGGCAACTTCGGCTTCGGTTGCGCCGGTGAAGCAGAGCTCGCAGTGGCCGAACGCCGGGCCTGCGCCGGGTTCGGATTCCATGCGCACGGGCGGCCCGAAGACACGGCAGGTCATGGGACGCCAGGCGTAGACGTCGCAGCGGCCGGTGGCGGGGTCAAGGGCGGGACAGGGGGCTTCATTGGCGAAGTTTTCGAACTGCTCCTGCTCGGCTTCGGTTTGGCCGAGGAGGCCTGTGTGGGGATTTCCAGGGAAATCGGGATGATATTCGGCGATCCAGGCGTGGGCGCGGCGCTCGATTTCCGCTTCCAATGCGGGGTCGGCGATGCGCAGGGTCTTCATGCCTTCCTGGAGGCGGAGGGCGTCAAGCGCGTTGATGGCAAAGGCTCCATGACAGCACTGGGTGCAGCCGAGACGGCAGACGAGCCACGGGCCGGCGCGACGAGCCGCGTCGGCGAGGGCCGCATCGACGATCTGGACCAGCTCGGAATCGCCGGCAGGGAGGCGCATAACGGCAAGGATAACGGATTGGACAGGAGCGAAATTCGGATTGGGCAATCGGGATTGCTTTGGGGCGCGATTTTGCGCTACTCTTCCCGCGGAGGTCCCCATGACTGAATCCCGCAGCGCCATCCTGCCTGCTTTGCGCTACCGCGACGCGCACGCGGCCATTGACTGGCTGTGCCAGGTTCTCGGCTTTGAGCGCCACGTGGTCTATGAAGGCGAAAACGGTACCGTGGCCCACGCGCAACTGACGCTGAACGGCGGCATGATCATGCTGGGGTCGGCGCGGGACGATGAGTACGGCCGCGGTTTCAAGTCGCCGGATGAGCTGGGCGGGATTGAGACAAGCTGCGCGTACGTGGTGGTGGCCGACGCCGATGCGGTGCTTGCGCGCGCGGTGGCTGCGGGGGCGACCATCTTCCGGCCGATTGAGGACACGCCGTATGGGAGCCGCGAGTTTGGCGTGCGGGACCCGGAGGGCCACTCGTGGAGCGTGGGGACGTACGATCCGTGGGTCAAGACGGAGTAGGGGGCGCGTGGCGCACGCCGCATTCTGGATGGGTGTACGATAACTTCCATGGCATCGTATCGCGTCGCAATTCGCCGCTCCGAGGAAGGGTTCAGCGTCTCCTGCCCAGGGCTGCCAGGCTGCTGGTCGCAGGGCGCAACCGAGGAGGAGGCTCTGGCTAATATCCAGGTTGCCATCCGCGAATACGTGGAGGCGGCGGAAGAGCTGGCGCGCGATGCGGAGAGCCGCATTGTGGAAGTCGCGTAGGAGTTTTTTCCCTTCCACGGAATCAGGCAAGACATGTCGAAGCTGCCGGGAATCAACCATCTGAGAGCTGTTGCCGCACTTGAAAAGGCCGGCTTTCGCATTCTCCGGCAGGGCGCGCATATCGTAATGACCGACGGTTCCAGAATCCTGACGATTCCCCGCCACAATCCAGTCAACGCATTCACGATGGGAGGCATCGTGCGCGATGCCGGCTTGAGCCTGGACGCGTTTCGGAAGCTGCTTCAACCCAAATCCAATCTTGCCTGGATTCATGCGGTCGTCGGAGTCGACAGCGCGCTTGAAGGTGGGTATCGCTTCAAGGGCTTCGATCCCGAGGCGAGCGGTATAGTGTTGCTGTGTCCCCAGGAGGTTGTCTTGAAGATTCTTCGTATTGCCGTTCCGGTCTTGTGTTTTTCGGCCATGGTTTCGTTCAGTGCAGCGCAGCAGGCTCGGCTGCTGGTGGCGCAGAAGGGCGAGCAGAGCCTGGGGATCATTGATCCTCTGGCGGGAACAGTGATTGCTTCCGTGCCCGAGGGCGGCACAACAGGGCATGAGGTGGTGGCGTCACCGGATGGACGGCTGGCGTATGTGCCGATCTACGGCAACTCGGGCGTGGGCATGCCGGGGACGGATGGCGGCAACATGGTGGTGATCGATATTGCCGCGCAGAAGGTGGTTGGGAACCTGGACTTTGGGCGCGGGGTGCGGCCGCATATGCCGATCTTTGGGCCGAAAGACGGGCTGCTGTACGTGACCACGGAGCTTGACCGGTCGATTAGCGTGATCGATCCAAAGACGCTGAAGATTGTGGGGTCGATACCGACTGGGCAGCCGGAGAGCCACATGCTGGCGCTCAGTCACGATGGACAGCGCGGCTACACGGCCAACGTGGGGCCGGGGACGGTTTCGGTGCTGGATATTCCAGGGCGCAAGGTGGTGGAGATCATACCGATTTCTTCGAATACGCAGCGCATCTCCATCTCGAACGACGACCGCTGGGTGTTTACTTCGGACCAGAGCAAGCCGCAACTGGCAGTGATTGACGCACGCACCAACGAGGTGAGCCGCTGGATTCCGCTGGAGGGCCTGGGCTACGGCACTGCGCCGACACCGGATGGGCGCTGGCTGCTGGTGACGATGCCGGCGAGCAACAAGGTGGCTGTGGTTGACCTGAAGACGATGCAGGTGGTGCGGACGGTGGAGACGCCGGTTGACCCGGAAGAGGTGTTGGCGCAGCCGGGCGGCAAGACGGCGTGGGTGTCTTGCGTGAAGTCGCATACCGTGGCTGAGCTGGACCTGGCAGGCTGGAAGATTAAGCGGACGATTTTGGCGGGGAAGAACTCGGACGGGATTGCGTGGGCGGGGCGGTGATGCTCCATCGGCCGAGGTGGAAATCTCGATCCAAGGTCCATTCCGAATTTACCCAATTGGCTTGTTCCAATTCTCCAGCGTCTTTTTCAGCTCGCCCATGAACTTGCCGGCGTCGGCGCCGTCTATTGTGCGGTGATCGAAGCCGAGGCAGATGTGCTGCATGGAGCGGATGGCGATGGTGTCGTTGCCTTCGGCGTCGGTGAGCACTACGGCTTCCTTCTTCAGGCCGCCGATGGCCAGGATGGCCGATTCGGGCTGGTTGATGATGGGCGTGCCGAACTCCTCGCCGAAGATGCCGGAGTTGGTGAGGGTGAAGGTGGACCCGCTGGCCTCGTCGGGCTTGAGCTTTTTGGTGCGGGCGCGGGCGGCCAGGTCGGCGATGGAGCGGGCGAGGTCAACAAAACTCTGCGTCTCGGCCTGCTTGACGACGGGCACGATCAGTCCCCACTCCAAAGCGACCGCGATGCCGAGATGAATGTGGTCGTGGTAGCGGATAGATCCGTTAGCTCCGTTCGATCCGTTTTCAAGCGAGGCGTTGACGATGGGGAACTTGCGCAGCGTTTCAATGACCGCCGCGGCGATGAAGGGCATGTAGGTGAGCTTGACGCCGTTGCGCTGCTCGAAGGCGGCCTTCTCGCGCTCCCTGACCCTGACAATCCGGGTCATGTCCACCTTGAAGACACTGTGGACGTGCGGGCTGACGACCAGGCTCTCCACCATGCGCTGGGCGATGATGGCGCGCATTTTGGTCAGGGGGACCAAGTCGCCGCCGAGGGCAGGCGCGGCGGAGCTTTCGGACTGAATGACGGGGGTTGAAGCGCCGGAGCCCTGCTGGCTGAGGTAGGCGAGAATGTCGTCCTTGGTGATGCGGCCTTCGGAGCCGGAGCCGGCGATGCGGCCGAGGTCAAGGTTGTTGTCTTTGGCAATGCGGCGCACCAGCGGCGAGGAGCGGATATTGCCGCCGGCGCTGGGCACGATTGCAGGAGCCTGGGCGTCGGGGACGGCGGCAGTTGGCTTGGAGGCGACTGGAGCCGGAGTTCTTGCGGGCGCGGCGAGCGCAGGTGAAGCGGGAACGCTGCCGGGCTCACCGATCAATGCGACCACTGTGTTGATTTCAACGGTTTCGCCTTCAGCGGCCTTGATCTCCAGCAGCACGCCGGCGACCGGCGAGGGGATTTCGGCGTCGACCTTGTCGGTGGAGATTTCAAACAGCGGCTCATCCTTCTCCACCGTGTCGCCGGTCTTTTTGAGCCACTTGGTAATGGTGCCCTCAAAGATGGACTCACCCATCTGCGGCATCACCACCACCTGCGGTGGGGCGGACGCCGCCCCCTGCGGGGTGGCAGACGCCGCCTTTGGCGGCACTTGGGACGAACTGGGACTTGCGGTCGGATTCGGCACTTCGGCTGCTGTTGTTGGGGTCGCGTCACCCGTTTCGGCTGTCGCCGTTCCACCTGCTTCGCCGGATGCGGAGATTACTGCTACTACGGTGTTGATTTCTACGGTGGCGCCTTCGGGGACTTTGATCTCAGTGAGGATGCCGGCAACGGGAGAGGGGATCTCCGCGTCGACCTTGTCGGTGGAGATTTCGAAAAGGGGTTCGTCTTTCTCGACCGGGTCGCCGGTCTTCTTGAGCCACCTGGTGATGGTGCCCTCAAAGATCGACTCGCCCATCTGGGGCATGATCACGTCGGTTGGCATGGCTCCCTCTCTCCACGATTCGGGACAGAAATGCAGGCCCCGGCACAAGGCGGATTATAAATCGCAGGGCGTGTGGTGGTGGAGGGGGCTGGCGGAGGGGTGGGCGCAGGAACTGAACTCTGGTGTCCTGAGTCTAAAGTTCATCCTCTAAGCTCCGAAGTGCCAGCGCAGGTCCTTCGACTCCCTTCGGTCGCTCAGGATGACAGCTCATTTCTTGATACGAGCGTTCGAGACACCACACTAGGCACGGACGGGACGCTCGGCGGTGGCATGCAGGCGGTCTAATTCCGGAGGGATCTGGAGGGGCGTGTCTTCTGCTGGGAATTGCTGTTCGGCCTGCGCGCGCAGGGCGGCGAGGCTGGCCGCGGCGGTGACCGGTTCGTCAAAGACTGCGGCGAATTGCTGGGCGGCGAGGTGGGCCAGCTGTTCGAGGGTCGGCAATTGGGTGTTGCGGCCGACTTCGCTTTCGAGGCTGGTGACGGCGTGGTCGCGAATGCCGCAGGGGACGATGAGGTCGAAGTCGGCGAGGTTGGGGTTGAGGTTGAAGGCGAAGCCGTGGGTGGTGATTCCGCGGGAGACGTGAATGCCGATGGCGGCGATCTTGCGTGCGGGGCCAGAGGATCCGGAGAGACGTCGTTCAGGGGCTAAAGCCCCCTCTCTCTCATAAGAAACAGGTTGCGGCGCGACTGAAGTCGCACCCTGATACAAGGCGCGTCCACAGCGGAGTTCGTCACAAAGCTCGGCGCGCCTTGAATCGGGACCATTCAAGACATCAGCGCGGGTGCTTGCTTTTGCAGGAAAGCTTGTTGCGGTGAAGTTTTCCGCAGGCTGTTGGTGTTGCTGGCTGTTCCCTGTTCCCCGATCCCTGTTCCCTGCTTTTTCGCCGCACCAGACGCCGGTGAGGCCTTGAATCCGGCTGGCCGGGACGTCGAAGCCGCCGCAGAGACGGATCAGGGCTTCTTCCATGCCGCGGACAAAGTCCACGGGGCCCATGCGGCCGCCGCTGGGACCGCGGAGGCTGCGCAGGTCGAAGATGGGGTAGCCGACAAGCTGGCCTGGACCGTGGTAGGTGACGTCGCCGCCGCGATTGATCTCGTGGAGGGTGATGCCGCGCGCGGCCAGCAGGGCCTCAGAGGCGAGCACATTGGCGCGGTGGGCGTTGCGGCCCAGGGTGAGGACCGGAGGGTGTTCGAGCAGGAGCAGGATGTTGGGGACGCGGCCCGCAAGGCGGAGGGCGGCGATCTCCGCCTGGAGGCGCAGGCCTTCGTCGTAGGGGACGCGGCCGAGATAGAGGTACTGGATCATCGACTCACCGATTGTAGTGCGGAGCCAGTCTTAGACGCGCTTCTGCAGGATGCCGGAAAACGCTGCGCGGTGGTACCAGGCGACGAGCAGCCAGAGGAGGGTGGCGAAGAGGCCCATGCCGATGCCGCTTGGGTTCATGACGATGTGGAAGATGAGGATGTTGTAGAGCACCGGAGCGAGCAGGACCAGGGCCAGGGCGACGTAGCGGTTGGCGAGGAAGAGCAGTCCGGAAACCACCATGACCGAGCCGACGGCGTAAAAGTAGTGGGTGGCCATCATCACCGCGGAGAACTGGCCTGCGTAGCCTGGAGGCGGCGGCGGCGCGGGAATGAAGCTGTGGATCATGTTGAGTCCCAAGATCGTGAACATCAGGCCCAGCAGGTAGCGCGCGATGGTAGCGGCAATCTTCATTTTGACCTCTCCTTTGATTGGAAATATTCCATGAGCAGCGGTTGGGCACACCACGTGGGGAGCGGGGCAAGGCCTCTGATAACAGCAGATGGCGGCTGGCCGCTGGCCGATTCAAAGCTTTATCCGTCAGCCTTTGCTCAGCGGATTGCAGCACAAGTTTGGTAAAGTGTCCCTACACGGAGCGCCACTGACAGACCTTGTCTAATTCGTCCTCTCACACATTGCCTCGCCGGCAGTTGCTTGCTGAGGTGTGTCTTTTTGCTTCGCAAAAGAGAGGATAGGCACCGTGGATTCCAACGATTTGAGTTTTGAGAAGAGCAGCCTGGAGAGCCTGGGCTGGTCGGATTCTTTTGCGCGCCAAGTGGCGGATGGCGAGCGGGCGGGGCGCGTGGCTTCAGCCAACCATGGGCGCTTTCTGGTGTGGACGGCCGACGGCGAAGTGGATGCGAGCGTGACGGGCGTGCTGCGCAAGAGTGGCGGGCTGTGGCCGGCGGTGGGCGACTGGGTGGTGCTGAAGCCGGACGGGGCGGTGATTGAGCGGGTGCTGGAACGCAGGACGAAACTCTCGCGCAAGCAGCCGGAGCGCGAGGTGCGCGAGCAGGTGCTGGCGGCCAACATCGATGTTCTGTTTATTGTGAGCGGGCTTGACCGCGACTATAACCCGCGGCGGCTGGAGCGGTTTCTGGTGATGGCCAATGAGAGCGGGGCGCGGCCGGTGGTGTTGCTGAACAAGGCCGACCTGGCGGGGGAGCTGGGGCTGGATCTGGACGACCTGGTGGCGAAGGCGCGGCAGATGAGCACGGGGCTGACGGTGATTCCGATCAGTGCGCTGACCGACCACGGGCTGGACGCGCTGCCGGGTGAACTCAAGCCGGGCGAGACGGCGGCGCTGATCGGGTCAAGCGGGGTGGGCAAGTCGACGATTTTGAACCGGCTGCACGGGACGGAGCAGCAAAGCACGGCGGAGGTGCGGGCCAGCGATAGCCGGGGACGGCATACGACGACTACGCGGCAACTGTTTGTGATGCCGGGAGGATGGCTGCTGATGGATTTGCCAGGGCTGCGCGAGGTGCAGCTGTGGGCGGAAGCGGGGCCGGCTTCGGGGAAGCTTGAGGCAAGCTTCGACGATATTCAGGCGCTGGCGGAGAATTGCCGGTTTCGGGACTGCACGCATATGGCGGAGCCGGGCTGCGCGGTGACGGCGGCGGCGATTGAGCCGGGAAGGCTGGCGAATTACCTGAAGATGCAGAAGGAGTTGGCGGCGCTGGAGCGGAAGAATAATCCGCGACTGGCGAAGGAAACGCGAGCGAAGTGGAAGGCCATTGAGAAGTCGGTGAAGAGTCATCCGAAACGGGAGGGTTATTGAGCCGGCCCCAAAGTACCCCGTCTCCCGGTTTCTTTGTATAAATCGCCCGAAAGAACAAAAGCAGATTCTTCACTCACCACCCCCGAACTGAAAGACGTTTGGGGCCCCTTTCGTTCAGAATGACAGTCTCTTTTTTTTGAACTGTAGAGACGGGACACAAGGAAGTGTTGTGGTCTCCCACCCATTTCGCGATAAAACCTGCGAAATGGATGGGGCACGGTGCTTCTATTCGTAGGCCGGAGCAATGGCAAGCGCGACGATACTCAGCAATTTATCCGGGCTGGCTTTTCCCGGTTGGCGGTAAACTGTTAGCTGTTTGCTTGGGGAACAGCATGAGGCCATCGGAGATACTGCCGCAGCACCGGGAAACGATCCGCCAGCTTGTTCTTGAGGCTGGGATGGCGAATCCGCGCGTGTTCGGGTCGGTGCTGCACGGGGACGATGAGGAAGGCAGCGACCTGGACATCCTCGTTGACCCGTCCCCTCGTGCGAGCTTGCTGGATATGGCAGGCCTTCAGATCAAGTTGGAAAAGGCGCTTGGGGTCAAGGTCGACGTCCGCACGCCGGGCGAACTTCATCCGCGCTTTCGCGAAAAGGTTCTCGCCGAGGCCGCGTCCCTTTGAACAAGCACGAATTCCGCGCCAAGGATTATCTCCTCCACATGCTGGAGGCCGCGGATCGGGTTCTTGAGTACACTGCGGGCGTGACCGAGGAACAGTTCGTAGCCAATCAAATGTTGCAGGACGCCGTTGTCCGTAACATCGAGATCATCGGCGAAGCCGCGAACAACCTGCTTGAGGTTGGCCCCGAGTTCGCCGCCAAGTATCCTTCGATTCCCTTTGCGCAAATCTACGGCATGAGGAATCGCGTCACGCACGGATACTTCGCGGTGAGCACTGCCATGGTTTGGGATTCCGTGCAGGCGGACGTGCCAGAGCTGCGCAAGCAGATTGTGAGGGTGCTCGGGGAGATTAGAGGGGATGCCTGAGTTAAGACGGCAACTGCGGTAAACTTAAGACTGGCAGGAGGACCGGGCGGTCGCTGCCGGCTTTCTTCGCTAACGCGAGGATTTGCCGGGGGAGGAAAGTCCGAACTCCGCAGGGCAGTGTGCCGGATAACGTCCGGGATGTCGGCTTCAAGGCCGGCAGACGGCCAGTGCCACAGAAAAGATACCGCCCCGGCTACCCCTCTTCCGCGCCCGTTTCACGGACCCGGTGGAGGGCCACCCTGGAACCGCAATACCCAGGCCGGTCCGGCCTGTCGTTGCGATCATTCCAGCGCCGGGGTAAGGGTGAAAAGGTGCGGTAAGAGCGCACCGCCCCGACTGTAAAGCCGGGGGCAGGGTAAACCCCACACGGAGCAAGACCAAATAGGGAGGGAAGCACCCCTTCAAGAGCCAGAAGGGTGCTGCGCATCGGCCCGATGCGCCCAGGCGGCTCTTTGCATGGCGCGGCGCTTTCTCAGGCTGCTCGATGCAATCGCCGAAACCTCCGGGTAGGTCGCTGATGAGTGTCCGCGGCAACGCGGCGCCTAGAGGAATGACCGCACACGACAGAATTCGGCTTACAGGTCCTTTTGCCGAAATTCCTGACAATCGACAGCGCCGGTGGCCCGACAGCCTTCCGGCGCTGACCATTTTTTAGCGGAGTTAGAGCGGTTTCAGGATAGGTATACCCTATCTGCACTACTGCGAGGTCGCCGCTCCTTGGGGTCGCGTCGACTTGAGTGTATTCCCTTTGGGTACGGCAATCCTGAAACCGCTATAGCCGCGCTGCGCGCGTGTTGGCGGGGCTTTGCCAGCTGGCGACGACGCGACCTCCGCTAGAGAAGAAACGGAATGGAAGGCGGAAAAGACCCGATGGCCGATGGTTTGGCTTTGTGATCTCCCACCCATCGAGCAAAAATCGCTCGATGGATGGGGCACACGGCTACGCCCTATGATGGAGTAATGCTGCGTGTGAAACTGCTGGAAGCCGGAGCTCGACTGCCGGTGGTGGCCCATCCGGGCGAGGATTTGGGCTATGACCTGTTTGCGCTGGAGGGAGCGGTGCTGGCGCCGCGGGCTACGGTGAAGGTGCGGACGGGGATCAGCGTGGAGGCGCGGCATCCGGAGACGGGCGCGGCGCTGGGATTGCTGGTGCGCGACCGGTCGTCGATGGCGGCGCGGGGCATTGCCACCACGGCGGGCGTGATTGATGCGGGCTACCGCGGCGAAATCCTGATCCTGATGACCAACCTGGGCGAGACGGCCGTGGAACTGAATGCGGGCGAGAAGATTGCGCAGATGATTCCGGTGCCGGTGCTGACGGGGGACGTGGTGCAGGTGGCGGAGTTGGAAGAGTCGTTACGGGCGGAAAAGGGATTTGGGAGCTCGGGACGGTGAGGACAGTGGTCAGAGATCAGGGGTCAGGGGTCGGATCCCTGGTCTCAGAATCGAGACCAGGGGCACCCGTCGGGAAGCCCGCACTGACTGCTTCCCACCCATTCCGCCGAACAGCGCGGAATGGATGGGGCACAATGCTGACTTGCCGACTCGCTGACTTGTTGACCTGCTGTTAGTGGATTCCGAGGCCGTCGTCCTTGTGATAGTTGGGGTAGGGAGGGATGGGGATGGCTGGAATTGGGTTGGCTTTCAGCTCTTCCAACACCAGTTTCACGCCGGTTTCGAGTTGGAGATCGTGGCCGGCCATGAAGTCCTTGGGCAGTTCCTCGACTGGAACGTCGGGGGCGATGCCGTGGTTTTCTACTTCCCAGTCGCCGGTGAGGCCGTAGATGGCGTAGCGCGGCGCGGTTACGCCGCCGCCATCGATGAGCGGAGGATAGCCGCCGATGCCGACCAGGCCGCCCCAGGTCTTGGTGCCGACCAGCTTGCCGATGCCGGCCTTGCGGAAGTACCAGGGCATGGCGTCGCCGCCGGAGCCGGCGTTCTGATTGATGAGCATGACCTTGGGCCCGAAGATGGCGCCGACGGGATCGTGGACCGCCTTGCCGTCGCGCTCGATGGCTCCGGAGAGCGGGAAGCGCTTGAGCACGTCGACCACGTAGTCGGCGATGAAACCGCCGTCGTTGTAGCGCTCGTCGAGAACGAGGGCCTGCTTGTCGAGCTGCGAGTAGAAGTAGCGGTTGAAGTTGGTGTAGCCGGTGGCGCCGGTGTCGGGCATGTAGACATAAGCCACCTTGCCGCCGGAGAGCTCGTCGACCTTGCGGCGGTTGGCGTCGATCCAGGCCAGGTTGCGCAGGCCGGATTCGTCGCCGGTGGGAACCACGGTTACGTCGCGGGAGTCTTTGCCGTCTGGGTTGGGGCCGACGTGGAGCACGGTCTGGTGGCCGGCGGTGCCGTCAAAGAAGGCGTAGAGGTTGTCAGCGGCGTGGAGGTCACGGCCGTTGACCGCCAGCAGGTATTCTCCCTCCTTGACGTAGACGCCGGGCAGGGTGAGCGGCGAGGCGAGGCCGGGTGTCCAGTTTTGGCCGCCGAGGATTTTTGCGATGCGATAGCGGTCGTGGTCGATGGTGTAGTCGGCGCCGAGCAGGCCGGTTTTGGGCGCGTCGTCGTGGGGACGCGGTCCATTGATGAACATGTGGCCGATGTTGATTTCGCCCAGCATCTCGATGGAGAGATAGCTGAACTCGGAGCGGGAGGCCAGGCCATCGAGATAGGGCTTGTAGCGGGCTTCGATTTTGGGAATGCTGAGGCCGTGGGTGTGCGGATCGTAGAGGAAGTCGCGTTGGATGCGCCAGGTTTCGTGATAAATCTGCTTCCACTCGGCTCGCAGGTCGATGACGGTTTCAAGGCCGCCGAGGTTGAGCGGCTTGCCGGGGCTGTTGTCGCCGGGCTTCAGATCGTCAGCTGAGGCGATGGTCCAGCCGGCATGGCGCGCGTAGAGGATTTTGCCTCCATCCTGGGAGAAAGTGAAGGCGTCAATGTCGCTGAGCACCGTTTCGGGGTTGCGTTTCTCGAGGGTGAAGCGCCAGAGGGCGCGGATGGGCGAACCGCCAAAGTGGCTGGAGCGGCCAAAGGGCGAGCCTTCCGGCAGGTAGACGACGCCGGCTTTGCCGGTGGCGATTCCGTAGTAATTGCGGGCCGGAATGGGCATGGACAGAATGCGATCGCCGATCTTTTCGAGATCGATCTTGACCTCGACTGGCTTGTCGGCATCCTTCTTGTCCTTATCCGCGTCCTTCTTATCGCCGTCTTTCTTGCCGGCATCCTTGGCCGCGTCGTCCTTCTTGGCGTCGGCCTTGTCGTCTTTCTTGTCGCTGTCTTTCTTGTCGTCTTTTTTGGCTTCTTCCTTGATTTTTTCGTCGTCGCTTTCCGGAGGAATGGGCGAAGCGCCGTCCTTGGACAGAACGACCACGTAGGCGGCGTTGGTCTGGGCGCGGTCAAGCGAAGAGAGGTCAATGCCGGCGCGCGAGGGGCCGTCGTCGGTGGAGGCGATGAAGTAAAGGTACTTGCCGTTGAGGTCGAAGGCGGGGCTGGTGGCGTCGCTCATGCCGTCCGTGACCTGCGTGGACTTTTTAGTATCCAGCGAGTAGAGGAAGATGGCGTTCACCTGGTTGTCGAGGTCGCGATTGTAGGCGATCCACTTGGAGTCCGGCGACCAGGCGGGGGAGATGTTGCCGCCGAAGGAGGAGTTGATTCGCTGGTCGACAAGGACCGGCTTCCCAGACGGGACGTCCACATAGAAGAGGTGGTTGTGCTTGTCGGTGTAGGCGATGCGCTTGGAGTCAGGCGACCAGGTGGGGCCGTAGAAGTAGCTGGGATCGGGGCCAAGGTCGATGACCGTGGGCGGCTTGAAGCCGGTCTGGTCATGCAGGTAAAGCTGGTACTCGCCGGAAGCGTCAGAGAAGTAGGCGATGGTTTTGCCGTCGGGGCTCCATGAGGGGTCGCGCTCGGCCACGCCGGGGGTCTGGGTCAGGTTGCGGGTTTCGCCCTTTTCGCCAGGGACGGTGAAGATTTCTCCGTGAACCTCAAAGACGGCGCGGGCGCCGGCGGGCGAAAGGCCGGCGTTCTGAATCTCTTCAGGGCTGAGGGCAACGCGGTGGGGCGCGAGGTTGGCCAGTTCACCGTGGACCTGGATGGAGACGGTTTTGTCGCTGTTGGAGGCAAGGTCAAGCAGATGGATGGAACCGAACTGCTCGTAGACAAGGCCGCCGGGACCGGCCTGCACGGATTTCAGGTCGTAGCTCGAATTCTTGACAACCTCGGCGACCTGCTTCGATCCGGTGTCGTACTTGAACAGCGAGATGGGTCCGCCGCGGTCAGAGAGGAAGTAGACGGCATTGCCGACCCAGACGGGGCTGGAGTCGTTGGAGTTTTCGCGGGGAACTTTGACCAGGTCGAGGGTCTTGAGGTTCACGAGCCAGATGGGGGTGGTCTGGCCGCCATGGTACTGCTTCCAGGCTGGTTCCCACTTGGTGATGGGCTGGTAGGCGATCGACTGGCCGTCGGGCGAGAAGGAGCCCTCAATGCCTGTGGGCAGCGGCAGGGCTTGAGGAATACCGGAGCCGTCGGCATGCACGCGGAAGAGACGCATGAAATCGCGATAGCTGGCCTGGTAGCTGGTGAACAGCAGTTCTTTGCCGTCAGGCGACCATCCGACGACGATGCTGCCGTCAGGGTGCCAGGTGACGCGGTGGGGAACGCCGCCGGTGGCGGGAATCACGTAGATGTCGGTGTTGCCGCTGAGGTGGGCGGAGTAGGCGATGGAGGCTCCATCCGGCGAGTAGAACGGGCCGGCTTCCACCTGGCCATCCGAGGTGAGCCGCTCGGCCACGCCTCCCTGGCGGCTGACGGTCCAGATGTCGTCGGCGTAGCGGAAGGCGATCCGGTCCTGGCTGAGAGAGGGGCTGCGGAGCAGAAGCGGCGGCTGCGCGGAAGGCGCCTGGGCAAAAGCGAGAGCGGGGAGCAGGAGGGCAAGCGCAAGCAGGGATCGTGTGCGGTTCATCAATGTCTCCGGAAAGGGGTTGATTCTGAATTGGAGCGAAAACGGGTCGGGAATGGTTTGCCTGCCTATGTTACGCCGGGAAGGAAACAAATGTTTCCAGAAAATTTGGGTTCTACAACAGTTTTTGCAGGGGTTGCGGCCATGCAGGAACCCGCGCGAGCCGCTTTGCGTATTACCAGAAGAAAACGGCCCCGGCATGACGGGCGGCAAGGACGGGGGCCTGCGGGGCTGGTGGTGCGTCCATCACAGTAGGCACCATGAAACTGCGGCAGCCGGAGATTGGGTACACTTGGGAGAGCCGGTTGCAGCCTGTGTGGCGGGCTGGGATGGGCGAAGCCTGGATGCGGCCTGTTGATTGTTCCGGAGAAATCGCAGGAGATAGAAAGCAGGGCCATGCAGTTCGGTGAAGCTGTAAAACTCGCGCTCCAGTCGCTGTGGGCGAACAAGATGCGCACCATACTCACGCTGATCGGCGTGGTGATGGGCGTGGCTTCGGTGATTATGGTGATCACGCTGGTGAACGGCGCGAACACCTACGTTGCCACCAAGCTGACCGACCACGGGGCGGATGTTTTTACCGTGACGCGGCAACCAGGCGTGATCCTGAGCCCCACCGAGTTCTTCAAATACCAGAGGCGCAAGTTCATCCGTTTCGACGATTACCTGGCCGTGAAGCAGGGCTGCAACGAATGCGAAGAAGTGGGTGCGCTGTTGGAGCGGACCACGGGCGTGGTCTACAACGGCCACTCGACCACCGGCACCGACATGCGCGGCATGACCTGGACGATGATTTCGCTGAACAACACCAACGTTGTGCTGGGCCGAGGGTTTACGCCGGCCGATGACGATCACGGGACGCACAACGTGATTGTGGGCTACGACATTGTGGACAACCTGCTGGGCGACAGCGATCCGATCGGCAAGGAGATCCGCGTGGACGGCATCTCGTACACCATCATCGGCGTGGGCGAGCGGCAGGGGAAGACACTGGGCGAGTCGCAGGACAACTGGGTTTCAGTGCCGATTACGACTTACCAGCAGACTTACGGGTACAACGACTCGATCGACATTTATGCGCGCGCCAACGGGGACATTGCGGCGATGGAGCGAGCCAAGGACGAGGTGCGCGTGCTGATGCGCGCGCGGCGGCACAACGCTCCCGGCACCGCGGACGACTTCGAGGTGGAAACCAACGACACGTACATGGACATTTACAAGCAGATCACTTCAATCTTCTTTTCGGTGATCGTGGGCATCTCGTCGATTGCGCTGGTGGTGGGCGGCATTGTGATCATGAACATCATGCTGGTGAGCGTGACCGAGCGCACGCGCGAAATTGGCGTGCGCAAGGCGCTGGGCGCACGGCAGCGCGATGTGCTGATGCAGTTTTTGATTGAGAGCGCCACCATGGCGCTGATGGGCGGAGCCATCGGCGTGCTGTGCGGAGTGGGCGTGGCCAAGCTGATTACGCTGATCATCGGGTTTCCCACCAGCGTGCAATTGTGGAGCGTGTTGCTGGGGCTGTTCATGGCCACATTCACGGGCGTGTTTTTCGGGGTGTATCCGGCGAGCAAGGCGGCCAAGCTGGACCCGGTGGCGGCGCTGAGGGCGGAGCTGTAAAAGCTAGTTGTCAGTTTTCAGTTGTCAGATTTCAGTAAAAACGAAGCAGCCGGGAGCTGCTAATGATGACGCAGTCATTTCGGGACTTGCAGGTTTGGCAGAGATCGCTTCAATTGTCGGTGGCGATTTATCGTCTGGCCAAGGAATTTCCACGCGAAGAGACTTATGGGCTGACTAGCCAGATCCGGCGCGCGGCAGTTTCGGTGCCAAGCAACATTGCAGAGGGACAGGGAAGATTGACAGGCGGTGAATTCCGGCAGTTTCTTGGGATTGTCAGCGGTTCAAATTTCGAACTGCAAACACAACTCGAAATCGCGCGCGCACTTGAATTTGGGAATTCCGAGCTCATCGATAAGGCGGAGAGCTTGTCGCACGAAGTGGGAAAGATGACTTACGGTCTCCTGGAATCGGTCAGGGAATAAGTTCGATTGATCGAGTCTTTGATAACTGACAACTGATAACTGAAAACTAGGTGTTTTATGGCGCAGGGTCAGATTCGCGAATCCGTCAAGATGGCACTCGATACGTTGAGGGCCAACAAGCTGCGCTCCGGGCTCACCATCCTGGGCATCGTCATCGGTGTCACTACGGTGATCGCGATCTCTTCGGTCATCAACGGGCTGAACAACCGGGTAAGCGATTTTGCGAATTCGCTGGGCACCAATGTGTTCTGGATATATCACCTTCCTTTCGGGATGGAGAAGATGACTACCGAGGAGTTGACGCGGAAGAAACTCACGGTCGATGACGCGTTGGCGATTCGAGATCTGCCGCACGTGGTGGCCGCGGATGCGAGGGTGGAGTACGCGAAGGCGTTTTTTGTGGGCGGAGTGAGCGCAAAATACGAGGGCCACAAAGTGGCCGGCACCATTCTGGAAGGACATACAGCGCAGGTGGCGATCGTGACGGACCTGGTGTTGACGGAGGGCCGGTTCTTCACCGACGGGGAAGATCAGCGTCACGCCCAGGTGTGCATTCTGGGGCACGACACGGCGGAAGAGCTGTTTGTGAACGGCGAGGACCCGATCGGCAAGAGCATCAATGTGGACACCGGGATGTATACCGTGATTGGCGTGATGGACAAGGTCAAGCAGGTTTTCGGCAGCGGGAAGAATCCCCATGACAACGCGATCCTCTTCCCGATGGGAACGTTTCACAGCCTGCATCCTGAAGTGACGGACATTCTTATCAGTGCGAAGTATGACGACCCGAAGAACAAGGAGCTTGTGCAGGATGAGATTCGCGAACTGCTGCGCATTCGCCGCAAGGTGAAGGTGCAAGCCGACGACAACTTCGAGATCTTCGGGACCGATGGACTGATGACGCTGTGGGGCAATATCACGGGCGGGCTGTTCGCGTTCATGGTGTCGGTTTCCTCGATCGGCCTGATGGTGGGCGGCGTGGGGGTGATGAACATCATGCTGGTTTCAGTGACGGAACGGACGCGAGAGATCGGCATCCGCAAGGCGATTGGAGCAACGAAGCGCACCATCTTGACCCAGTTCACCACCGAGGCGATCACGCTCTGCGCATTGGGCGGCGTGATCGGCGTGCTGGCCGGCGCCGTAATCACATGGATCGTCTATATGCTGCCGATCGGGCTGCCGGCGTCGCTCTCGACGCTGTGGGTGCTGGTCGGCTTCGGCGTTTCCTGCACCATCGGCCTGGTGTTTGGCATTTACCCGGCATGGAAGGCCTCGAATCTGGATCCGATCGAGGCGCTGCGATACGAATGAGGCAGGGAACAGGGATCAGGGAACAGTACTCAAGTGCCCTGGAGCACAGCGGCAAGCCGGAAGTTTTGATTCGCCGATGGGAACTGAACGTTGGAGTTTTGCGTAACACCGATCACTGGCCGCCGATCACTGACAACTCAAAACCTACAACTGAAAACTGAAATCTGGCACTTCATGGAATTCAGAGAGGCGTTCAAACTCGCGCTGCAATCTCTTTGGGCCAATAAGCTGCGCTCCATCCTCACGCTGCTGGGTGTGGTGATTGGCGTTTCGTCCGTGATTACTGTTGTGACTTTGACGAACGGCGCCAAGCAGTTTGTGACCACCAAGATCAACAGCTACGGCGCCAGCGTGGTCACGATCACCAAGACGCCGCAGAGCTTCATGACGATCGAAGAATACCTCTCGTTCCAGAAGCGCAAGGACGTAACCTTTGACGACTACAAGGCTGTTCTTGACGAGTGCAAATCCTGCATGTCGGTGGGTGCGGCGCGCGACTCCGCGGGCAAGGTGGTGTACGGCAGCAAATCCACCACGGACACCGACATTCGTGGCTGGACCTGGTCCATGCCGGCGCTCTCCAATCTCAATATCGAAACGGGGCGCTCCTTCACCGAGACCGAGGACGAGCACAGCACTCGCGTGGCCGTGGTCGGCGCTGACATTGTGGACAAAATGCTGGGCCCAGGCGACCCTCTGGGCAAAGAGATTCGCGTGGATGGCACACCGTACACGGTGATTGGGGTAAGCGAAGCGCAGGGCACGATCATGGGCAACAGCATGGATAACTGGGTTGCCATTCCTCTCACGGCATATCTGCATACGCACGGGGCGCACGACACCATGACCGTCTATATCGATGCCGGCGGCGGAGGCGATGTGATGGAGGCGGTCTCCGACCAGCTACGCACCATCATGCGCGCACGCCGACACCTGGCGCCGGACAGCCCGGACGCTTTCTCCATCGACACGAGCGCCACCTTTCAGAACTTTTTGGGCAGAATCCTCAACGGCTTCGGCGCCGTGGTGGTGGCCATCGCCAGCATCTCGCTGGTGATAGGCGGCATTGTCATCATGAATATCATGCTGGTATCCGTCACCGAACGCACTCGTGAAATCGGAGTGCGCAAGGCGCTGGGCGCGCGCCGCAAGGACATTCTTCTTCAGTTCCTCATCGAGTCCGCAACCATGGCGCTGGCCGGCGGCGTGATCGGCGTGATCGCGGGCATCTGCGTTGCCAAAACCATTACTCTGATCATCGAATTTCCCTCGACGGTGGAGCTGTGGTCAATCCTGGTGAGTTTGTTTGTTGCCACCGCCGTAGGCCTGTTTTTCGGCGTCTACCCCGCATACAAGGCCGCGGAACTCGATCCCATCGTTGCCCTTCGATCGGAGCTATAAAAGCAGATGGCGGGTTACAGATGAAAGATTTCAGTTTTTGAGCAGGAAATGGGTTGCAGTTTTAAGCAGTTGGTTGCCGGAACAAGAAAGAACAGGCTTTGACTTCAAGACTGCCATCTGCAACCTGATTTGCGAGGAGCTATAGAGATGAGAGTCGGCGACTCGAAAGAAGCTGTCCTGTTGGCGCTCGATACACTGCGCAAGAACAAATTGCGCTCCGGGCTGACCATTCTCGGAATCTCCATCGGCATCTCGACCGTGATTCTGATCTCCTCGGCGATCAACGGGTTAAACAGCAATATCGCTGATTTCGTCAAATCGCTGGGCACCAACACCGTGCAGGTCTACCGCTTCGATCCGTGGGGTCGCCGTCCCTCGACCGCGGATCTCAATCGACCGAAACTAACCTATGAAGACGGGCTGGCGATGCGGGATCTACCCCATGCGATCACCGCCGATCCCTGGGTCAGCTATCAAAATCCTCAAATCGGGCTGGGGCTCGTCTCGCTCAAATACGGCGGCCGCAAGGTGGAAAACGCGATCCTTGACGGCTCGACAACGGCGATCAGCCACTCGACCAACTTCGAGGTTCAGGAGGGGCGCATCTGGAGCGATGCCGAGGAATCGCGCGGGGCTCGGGTGGTCATGCTGGGACACGACTCCGCTGAGACGCTCTTTCCCAACGAGTCGCCGCTCGGCAAGGATATTGAATGCGAGGGCGGAATCTTCACGGTGGTCGGCGTCTTCGCGCCGCAATTGGAACCCTTCGGCAGCGGCAGGAACCAGGCCGATAACTCGGCGTACTTTCCCGTACCCACCTTCCGTCATCTTCATCCCGAGCTGGATGACTTTCATGTCACGGTGACCTACGACGATCCGGCCAATAAGCAGGTTGTGGTGGAGGAGGTACGCGAACTGATGCGCATCCGGCGCAAGGTTCGTCTGGAGCAGGACGATAACTTCGTCATCTCCGGTCCAGACGCGCTGATGCGCCTATGGTCCGCGTTGACCATCGGACTCTTTTCCTTTATGGTCGCCGTTTCATCGGTAGGCCTCCTGGTGGGCGGCGTCGGCGTCATGAACATCATGCTGGTCTCCGTCACCGAGCGCACCCGCGAAATCGGAATCCGCAAGGCCATCGGCGCAACAAAAAAGAACATCCTTCTGCAGTTCACGGTGGAGGCCATAACGCTGTGCATGGTTGGCGGCCTCTTCGGCGTTCTTGCAGGAGGCCTTTTCACCCTGATTCTGCATTTTGCCGTCTCCTTCCTCCACGCGGCACTTTCGTTCACCTGGGTGCTGATCGCCTTTGCGGTTTCTTTTGCCATCGGCTTGATCTTCGGCATTTACCCCGCATGGAAAGCCGCGGCGATGGACCCGATCGAGGCGCTACGGTACGAGTAAGGCAGGGATCAGGGATCAGAGATCAGGAAGTGCCGAGAGATTTAGATTAAACTGACGACTGAGAGCTGAAGACTGACAACCAAAAACTGACGACTGGCATTTATGGAATTCAAAGAGGCACTCAAACTCGCGCTGCAGTCCCTCTGGGCGAATAAGCTGCGCTCGGTCCTGACCCTGCTGGGGATGGTGATCGGCGTGGCGTCGGTGATTACCGTTGTGACGCTCACCAACGGGGCCAAGCAATTTGTTACGTCGAAGATCAACAGCTACGGCGCCAGCGTGGTGACCATCACCAAGATGCCGCAGACCTTCATCACCCTTGAAGAGTATCTCTCGTTTCAAAAGCGGCGCGACGTTTCCTACGACGACTACAAGGCCGTGCTATCCGAATGCAAGTCGTGCGTGTCGGTTGGTGCGCAGCGAAACACCACGGGGAAGGTTGTGTATCAGACCAAGTCCACCACCGACACCGGGGTGCGCGGCTGGACGTGGACGATGCCGGCGATATCGAATTTGAACATCGACGAAGGGCGCTCGTTTACTGAGGTAGAGGACGAGCATAGCGCTCACGTGGCCATTGTGGGCTACGACGTGGTGGACAACGTACTGGGCGGCGCAGACCCCCTGGGCAAAGAGATTCGCGTGGATGGAACGCCCTATACGGTGATCGGCGTGGGCGAGCGGCAGGGCAAGGCGCTCGGCATGAGCATGGATAACTGGGTCGCGATTCCGCTGACGACCTTCCTTCATTCCTACGACGCGCACCGATCGTTGGACATTTATGTGAACACCGGCGGGGGCGGCGAAGTGATGGACAACGTCTCCGATCAGTTGCGCACCATCATGCGCGCGCGCAGGCATCTGGCGCCCGGGACACCCGATGCATTTTCGATTGACACGAGCGCAACGTTCGGCAACCTGCTGACGAAGATGCTGAATAACTTCGGCATTGTGGTGGTGGCGATTGCCGGCATCTCGCTGGTGATCGGCGGCATTGTGATCATGAACATCATGCTGGTATCGGTCACCGAGCGCACGCGCGAAATCGGGGTGCGCAAGGCTCTGGGCGCGCGGCGAAACGACATCTTGATGCAGTTCCTGATCGAGTCGGCGACCATGTCGCTGGCGGGCGGCGTGGTGGGCGTAATCGGAGGCATCACTGTGGCCAAACTGGTGACCCTGCTGATCTCGTTCCCGTCAGAGGTCGAGATCTGGTCGATCGTGGTAAGCCTGTTTGTGGCAACCGCCGTGGGACTTTTCTTCGGCGTGTATCCGGCGTACAAGGCAGCGGAACTGGATCCGATTACGGCTCTGCGGGCGGAGTTATAGCGATGAGACTCAGCGACTCAAAAGAATCCGTGCGGATGGCGCTTGAGACATTGCGCAAGAACAAGCTGCGCTCGGGGCTGACTGTGCTCGGCATTTCGATCGGGATTTCAACCGTGATTCTGATTTCTTCCGCAATCAACGGGCTCAATACCAACATTGATACGTTTGTGAAGTCGCTGGGCACGAATGATCTGTGGGTCTTCCGCTTTGAGCCGTTCGGAAAGCGGCCTACAACCGAGGAACTGAATCGCAAGCAGCTCACGTATGAAGACGGCATCGCCATGCGCAGCCTTCCCTTCGTGGTTGCTGTCGATCCCGGGCTGACCTATCAGAATTTTCAGACCGGATTGGGCAGCGTCTCTGTCAAAGCCGGGACGCACAAGATTTCCAATACCATCATCAATGGCAGCACCTCCGCGGTGAAAGTGACTCAGGATATCAATCTGCTTGAGGGCCGCATGTGGACGGACACCGAAGATCAGCGCCGCGCGAATGTGGCTGTGCTGGGGCACGACGCGGCTGAAGACCTGTTTCCCAATGAGTCGCCGATCGGCAAGGATATCGATTGCGAAGGCGATATCTTTACAGTGATTGGCGTGCTGGATGTGCAGCCGCAGCCGTTTGGGAGCGGGCGCAACACGCAGGACAACTCGGTTTATTTCCCGGTGGGGACGTTTCGCAAGATTCATCCGGAGATCCTGGACTTCTGGATCACGGTGAAGTACGACGATCCGTCGCACAAGGCCTTGGTCATTGACGAGATTCGAGAGTTGCTGCGCCGACGCCGCAACGTGCGCCTGGAGCAGGACGACAACTTCGCCATCTTTGGCCCCGACTCGCTGACACGGCTTTGGAATCAGCTGACCGGCGGACTCTTCCTGTTCATGGTCGCGGTGTCTTCAGTCGGCCTGATGGTGGGCGGGGTGGGGGTGATGAACATCATGCTGGTCTCAGTGACGGAGCGAACGCGGGAGATCGGCATCCGGAAAGCGATCGGCGCGACCAAGAAAAACATCCTGCTGCAGTTCACGCTGGAAGCGGTGACTCTGTGCATGGTGGGCGGGACGATCGGCATCCTTGCGGGCTCATTATTCACGCTGATTTTGCATTATGCTGTGTCCTACCTGCATGCGTCGTTGTCAATGATGTGGGTGTTGATTGCCTTTGCGGTCAGCTTCACCATCGGGCTGATCTTCGGGATCTATCCGGCGTGGAAGGCTGCTTCGATGGACCCGATTGAGGCGCTGAGGTACGAGTGACAGAGATCAGTTGTCAGAGATCAGAGATCAGTCGCGTGCTCGTATTGGCAGCGCGGAACTGACCACTGACAACTGATCACTGTCCGCTGTCGTTTAGACTTACTGCTGTGATGGCGCACGTTCTCGCTCAATCCGTGGAGATTGTGACCACGGTGCTGGCCGTGGCCGGGATGGGCTACTTTCTCGCCGCCATTCTTGCGGCGCGCATCTTCATCGCACAGCGGCGCGCGGCCATCCCTGCGTTTGCCCCTGGCGTCAGCATTCTCAAATCGCTGAAGGGCCTCGACCCCGGCATGATGGACGCCTTCCGCAGCCACTGCCGGCAGAATTACACGGGCGAATATGAACTGCTGTTCGGCGCTTCGTCGCTCGACGACCCAGCCGTTGCGGCCGTGGAACAACTGAAGCTGGAGTTCCCCGCTCTCGCGATCCAACTGGTTGAATGCCCTGCGCGGCTGGGAACGAATGGCAAGGTGAGCACGCTTACGCAGCTTGCAACCCACGCGCGCTATGACTTCCTGCTCATCAACGATTCGGACATCACTGTTTCTCCGCGCTACCTGGAGCGGGTGATGGCGCATTTCGCCGATGCGCAGACGGGGATGGTGACGGCGCTCTATCGCGGTCGCGCGCATCAGACGCTGGCTTCGCGGTTGGAAGCGCTGGGCATCGCCACCGACTTCCAGGCCGGCGTGCTGCTATCGAAGATGCTTGAGGGCGGCCTGCATTACGGACTGGGCTCGACGCTGGCGGTGCGGCGCGAGGCGCTGGAGAAGCTTGGTGGATTAATTACTCTTGTGGATCACCTGGCCGATGATTATGAGCTGGGGGCGCGCATTGATGGCGCAGGCTACCGCGTGGTGCTGAGCGCGGAGGTGGTGGAGACGGCGATTCCCGCATATGGTTGGCGCGGGTTTGTCGATCACCAGTTGCGTTGGGCGCGCACCGTGCGCGATGCGCGGCCCGGCGGATATGCGGGACTGCTGTTTACGCATGGGATGGCGTGGGCGCTCTTGAATGTATTGGCCAGCGGCCTGAGCCCGGTGAGCCTGTGGCTGTTGGGGCTCAGCTTCTTTCTGCGCCTGGCGCTGGCGATGACGGTGGGCGCGGAGGTGCTGGGCGATCACCAGGTGCTGCCGGGACTGTGGCTGCTGCCACTGCGCGATGTGGTGGCGATGGGGGTGTGGATTGCGGGGTTCGCGGGCAACACGATTGTGTGGCGCGGGCAGAGGTTTGTGCTCGAGGGTGGAAAGCTGATGAAGCTGGACGAGCCAGCCTCGTGAAAGAGAAGTCCGTCCCTCAGGGGCTAAAGCCCGAGCCGTTTATGGCGATCTTGTGGCACGGCTGAAGCCGTGCCCTTTCAAGGCCGGTTGGGGGACTGCATCGAGAATCCAGATGGGCGAGCGTGCTTTACGCAGCCACGGTTTCCGCGGTGGTGGGGTCGATGATTGTCCTGACCTGGAGGACACGGTTGGCGGGGAATCCGCCCTGCCTGGCGTGCTCGCGCACCACTTCTTCATTGGGCGCGATGTAGACGCAAAAGATGGTGTCGTCGGTGACGTAGCTTTGGACCCATTGGATCTCTGGGCCGAGGTTGCGGAGTACGCCGCAGGATGTCTGCGAGATGGCCTGCAACTGTTCAGGGGATAGGGCGCCGGCACCGGGCACCTGGCGTTCGATAACGAATTTGGGCATGGACGATCTCCTTCGGGGATGAAGTTCGAGTAGTGTATCGATCGGTCGCGGCTTTGCATACAGGATTCTGCTGCCGGGAGAAGATTTCTGTCGAGACCGGGCGTGTTGGCGGGGATGCGAGCGACAATGCTATTGGGAGTTTGAAATGCCGTTTGTAACGACTACCGAAGCCGGCGTGCCGATTCAGGGGCCGACGGCCACGCTCATCTACGACGACTGGTACCCGGCGCTGCGGACCGACACGCTGCGTGCGGGCAAGCTTGCCACGGCGATGCTGCTGGACATACCGCTGGTGCTGGGGCGGCGCAAAGATGGGCGCGTGTTTGCGATGCGCGACAGTTGCCCGCATCGCGGCATTCCGCTGAGCTACGGGTGGTTTGACGGCGATCGCGTGACTTGCCGGTACCATGGATGGGAGTTTGAGCCTTGCAGCGGGCAGTGCGCGCTGATCCCTTCGCTCAGCAGCCACGATCATCTGGACGCGACGCGGATTTTTGCGACGGCGTTTCCCTGCGAGGAGCGGGACGGGCACGCGTGGGTTTACATTCCTGCGGCGGGAGCGGGAAGGAAGACCGACGCCGCGCAGTTGAGGGCTGTTCCTGAGCTTGCGAAGTTTGGCTCGCGCTACCGCACTGCATTCCTCACGGCCGACCTGCCCTGCAACGTGGATCACGGGATCATCGGATTGATGGACCCAGCGCACGGACCGTTTGTACACCAGGCGTGGTGGTGGAGATCGCGGGCCAGCATTCGCGAGAAGACCAAGCGATTCGAGCCGATTCCCGAAGGCTTTCGCATGAGTGCGCATGCGCCCAGCGGCAACTCCGCGCCGTACAAACTGCTGGGCGTGTATGGGCAGCCGGTGGAGACAACGATCGACTTCACGCTGCCGAACCGGCGGACTGAAATCATCCGGTGCGGCGAGAAGTGGTTTTCAAGCCTGACGACGGTGACGCCGGTGACCGCGTCGACGTGCCGGATCGATGTGATTGCGGCGTGGAATGTTTTTTATCACGTGCCGTTCGTGACGCCGATTGCGAAGTTCTTCGGGGCGAAGTTTGTGCGGCAGGACCAGGTGACGATGATTCAGCAGGCCGAAGGGCTGCGGCATAATCCCAGCCTGATGCTGATTGACGACGCGGACAAGCCGGCCAAGTGGTACTTCGCGCTGAAGCAGGCGCGGCTGGAAGCTGCCTCGAGTGGCGGAACGCCCAAACACCCGATGGATGGGCCGGTGGAATTGCACTGGCGCAGTTGATTCAGGCGGACGAAGAGGTTAGACGCTCCACCGTGAGCACGGTAATATCGTCGTCCTGGCCGAACAGCTCCGCTGTTTTAGCGATTTGGTCGGCGGATTCGCAGCTCATAGCCGCAGTGCGCTCGAAGCCGAAGAGCGCGCCGTCCCTGTTGCGCGCTTCCACCACGCCATCGGTCACGAGGGTGAGTTGCGCATGGTGCGGGAGCGTGAAGACCGCCTCAGCGTACGTTCCATTGGCGACCAGGCCGAGAGGCAGTCCGTTCTCGACTGCGAGTTCCGTTCCGTCAAGATAGGGGGCGATGTGGCCGGCGTTGGCTAGGGTGAGCTTGCCATAGGCGTCGGCGCACAGGACAAGGCAGGTGGTGAAACCGCCCTGCGTGCGGCCCAGCATGCGCAAATTCATGGCGGTGAGAATCTCGCCTGGGCTCTGGGTGTAGTGGGCCAACGTGCGCACCGTGCCAACGAGGAGAGAGACAGTCATGGCCGCGGGCATTCCCTTGCCGCTGACGTCCCCAATCACCAGCAGCACTCCGCCCTGCGGCGTCCCGACAATCTGGTGGAAATTCCCCACCAACTTCGCCCGCCGGTTTGTAAATGGCCTTGATTGAGAAGCCGGGCAAGCGCGGCAGTTCCCGGGGAATGAGAACCTCCTGAACCTGTTGCGCGGCTCGGAACTCCTCGTCGCGCCGGTTTTGCCGCCGGTTCTGCTCGGCAAGAAAGCGCCAGGCGGCGAAGACAATGGCAACCAGCAACAGCGTGTTGAGCACAGATTGAATGTCGAACTGGTTGCCGGCAATGGAGAAGAGCGGTTTTCGGAACGGTTCCCAGAAAGTCCAGTGGATCCAGCGCATGCCTGAATCGAACCAGTTGCCAAATGCCTGAAAGATGTCGGCGAGCATGGCGACAATAGCGAGAAGCCACCGCTCCGCGTTGAGCCGGCGGCGAAAGGCGAAGATGACCAGGATGACGGCCCAGATCTCGATCAGCAATGAAGGAATGGTGAGGCCGGCATCGAGCCCGAGGAAGAGGTGCCCGGGCCACGCGGTCCAGTCGAAGAGCTGCAAGGCACCATCCCCGAAGTTGCCGATGACCGCGACGGCGACCATCCACCAGGTCCAGCGGATGAGCTTTCGATTGTCGCGCAGCCCCAGGAGATTGAGCAGCAGGAACCAGAGGGAGACGTCTTCAATGCAGACGAATGGGGCGATCAGGCCGTAGTTCCAGCGGAAACTGAGGAAGCCTGGGGCGCCGGAGACAATCAGAATCGGCAGTGGATGGATCATATAAAGCGCCAGCCACAGGAGCATGGTCTGACGGCGTTGACGCAGCCATGCGAGTAATGCAAGAAGAGAAACCACGCTACACAGAAGGGCGAGGCCGAGCTGCCAGAGATTGGCGCGAAGCCAGCCGTACCAAGCGGCCTGATCGCGATCGGCCAATGCCTGTGGGCTTCCCAGCAGGGGTGTTTCGATCAGGCCTCCTTCGTCGGGAAGGCTGAAGAAAATATAGGGGGCCTTGCAGATCCGGATTGCGAGTATGCCGGATTGCGGCTGTCCCAGCGGAACGGAGGCGGGTAAATGGGGGCTGATCTCGGTGACTGCGCCGTTAGCCTGGTCGTACCAGACAGGGTCTGGCGGGAGCTTGCCGTATGTGCCTACGAGGCGGCCATTCCAATAGACCTCGGCAGCGTCTTGAATACCGGGGAGAGCAACTGCGAGCTGAGCTTCCGCATTCTCCTCAGACGGCACGATCGTGATGCGCCGCCGATACCAGGCGAAACCGGTGAGGTCTTTGAAGCCCTGGGCTTCCCATGGACGGCCAACGTGGATGCGCGTCCATTGGGAGTCATCTAGGGCGAAGCGTAGACCGGATCGTCACCCGGACGGAAGGCCCACGCTCCGTCGACAGGAACGTAGGCCCGGCCCAGGCTTTTTGCAAGGAAAGGAGCATCCGCGTACTGGCCAGTGGCCGGGGAAACCAAGGCGCCGGAAGGCAACGCCGCGGAAGGAACAGCGCTGAGAAAAGCTCCGCAAATCGTGAGGATTCCAAAGGCGCGGGGAAGCATGGTGACAAGCATACCCTGCGGCGGCATGACTTGCGACGGTTTCATGCAGGCCTGCCACAAGATAAGCCCGCGACGCGACGCCGGCTCGTGCGGGGCGCCGATCACGGACAACTGAAAGCGGACGACTGCCTCTCAATCTCCTTGCGCGACGGGCACTTCGTCGTCGGCTGAGATGCTGGCGAAATCGATGGAGAGACATGTGGCCAGGTCGTTGAAGCTCTTGTCCCACCTGGGGCGATCGTCCTTGCCCTGTGCGGTGAGTCCATAGCTGGAGGTGCGCAGAATCTCGTACCAGATGTTCTGCGCCTGCCACAGGTTCAGCTCGATGGGCAGCTCGACGAGGTTGCGGGCGAGGGTGAGCGCGCGGTCAAGCATTTCAAGCGAGCCCGCGGACATTTGCAGCTCGACCATGGCGCGCTTCATGCGCTGGTCGGCGATGTAGCTGAGCGTGGCCGTTTCAAGCGGCACCTGGTCGGCCTTGGCGAGAGTGAGGAACGAGCGCATCTGCGCGATGTCAATGGGGTCGGACTCGAGGGCGCGGCGCAGGCCCGCGTTGATGGCAAAGCCCGCGGCCAGGGTGAGCGCGGGGGGCTTGGGCAGGCCGGCCTGCGCGAGATAGTGCAGCAGGCTGGCGTGGTCCTCGTAGATGGTGGTCAGCGAGCTCTCAATGTCCCAGAGCGTCGAGTTCAGAATCAACTCGACAATGCGGCGCTGCTCATCGGTGAAGAGCGAGGTGAGGGAGTAGTCCACGTGGCCGTATTCGCGATCGAGCAGGCGAATGACCTCAGGGAAGCGCGCGCGCTGCACATGCTCCTCGGCCTGCGCGGAGAAGGCTTCGAAGGCGGCTGCATCGGCATCCGTGTAGGGCTTTACGGCGGCGGTGATGTTCTGATCGCCGAAGTGCAGGACCGCAAAGGAAAAGCTTTGCTGATGGCCGGTGATGACGCTGGCGATGTGGGCGCGGCCGAGCGCGAGACGTCCTCGACCCGAGGTGTGAATGGCGAAGGAGATGCGCCGGACGCGATAACAGAAGAGATCGGTCTCCTCGGCGAAGGACGAGAACACCGAACTGATGGCGTAGTGCGCGGCCACCTGTTCCAGGCCCAGTTCCATGGTGTCGACGCAGCGCTTGTAGATTTGCGCGCCGTCGCCGAAGCGGGCTTCATTCGATTTGGCTTCGGCCATGCGGGCGAGAAAAGCCGGCTCAAGCGCGTCGGCCCGCACGCCAAACACCTGCTTTGCAAGTTGCAAAACGCGCGCGGCATAGGCGACGATCTGCACGGTTTCAATGCCGCCGATGTCGTCAAAGAACCATCCGCAACTGGTGTACATGAGTTGCGCGTGGCGCTGCATCTCCATCAGCTCCAGAGCGCGCACACGCTCGTGTTCAGAGAGCTCGTGGCCGGCGTGCGTGTTGAGGAAGCGGTCAACCTGCTCAGTGCCGCGGTCGAGCAGCACATCGATGTAGGCGTTGCGCGCGGCCCACACATCCTTGAAGAGCTTGTTGCCTTCCTGTTCGGTGAGCGGGGCGATGCCGTCGCGCAGCGCATCCAGAGCCTGGCGCAATGGCGCACGCCAAAGCTGGTTGAAGGGGCGGCCGCCGTTGCATCCGCAGTTCGATCGCCAACGCTCGACGCCGTGCACGCAGCTCCACGAGCTGTCTTCGACGATCTGGCATTCGTACTCCGGCGGAAACTGGTCAAGGAATTTTCCGTAGTTGGTGAGCTTGGCGGTACGGTCGCGCTCCAGCAGGCGCAGCGCGTAGGCAAGGGCCATTTCTCCGTGCTTGTGGTGATGGCCATAGGACTCGCCATCGGTGGCCACGTGCGCCAGTTGCGGCTGCGGGTTATCGCGGAAGCCGGCCTTCAATCGCGTGGCGAAAGCTTCGCCGGAATCGAGAAGGCCTTCAAACGCAATGGCGCGCGAGGCCGGTCCGTTGTAGAAGAAGACGGCAATCGAAACGCCGGAGTCAAAGCGGACGAGATAGGGATGCGTCGTATCGACGGAAGCGCCGGGAGTTTCAGTCCATTGGGACCCCTCGCGGAAAGGGCGGATACGCGCGCACTGGTGCGGCGACAGCAGCGTGAATTTAACGCCATTCTGCGCCATCAGTTCCAGCGACTCCGCATCGGCCGCGGTCTCCGCAAGCCACATGCCCTCGGGCGGCGCGCCGTAGTGGCGCCTATAGTCGGCAATGCCCCAGCGGATCTGCGTGATGCGATCGCGGGTGTTGGCGAGCGGCATGATGATGTGGTTGTAGACCTGCGCCATGGCCGAGCTGTGGCCGCCGTAGCTCTTGCGGCTGCGGTGCTCGCCATCGAGAATCATGCGGTAGGTGCGCGGCGCATTTTCCTTGAGCCAGCTGAGCAGCGTGGGGCCGAAGTTGAAACTGATGCGCGCGTAGTTGTTGACGATGCGCGTGATCTGGTTGCGATTGTTCTGGATGCGCGCGGCGCCGTTGGTGGCGTAGCACTCGGCGCAGATGCGCTCATTCCAGTCGTGGTAGGGCGCGGCGGAGTCCTGCGTCTCCACCGTTTCCAGCCAGGGATTTTCTCTCGGCGGCTGGTAAAAATGTCCATGAATACAGATGAAACGTTTGCTCGCGGCCATCAGATACAGCTCCTAGCTTCTAGCTGCTAGCTGCTAGCCAAAAGCTTATTTGCGAAATGCTCCAAGAAAGCCTCACTGCATCGCAATCTACGCTCACTCAAAACATTCCCGCCAACACAGACCAGCTAAAAGCTAGAAGCTAGTAGCTAGAAGCTGCTTTTGATTATTGTAGGCTCGGCGGTCCGGCCGGCGGCGCATTGCGGGCCAGATCGCAGGCGCGCCACAGGTACCAACTGGCCACGGAGCGGAACGGCGCCCACTTCTTTCCTCTTTTGAGAAGGACCTCGGGTTTGGGCAGATCGCCCGCCTCAAGCGGGCGCGTTTTTGGAATGCGCTGAAAGGTAAGTGCGAATCCCTTGCGCACGCCGTAGTCGGTCACAGGGAATACATCGGGGCGTCCCATGCGGAAGATGAGCAGCATTTCGACGGTCCAGGGACCGATGCCGCGCACTGCGGTGAGCCGCTCGACGATTTCGGCGTCGGACAGTTTCTTGATATGCGCGTGCGTGGGCACTGTGCCATCGAGGGTTTTGGCGGCGAGATCCTTGAAGGCCTTGATCTTGTTGCCGGAGACACCGCAGGCTCGCAGGCGTTCGTCGGGTGTGTCGAGAAGAAGCTGCGGCGAAGGGTCGCCGCCAAAGTGCTCGCGCACGCGGCGGTGAATAGTGGCTGCGGCCTTTCCGTGGAGCTGCTGATAGAGGATGGATTCGAGCAGCGATTCAAACGGAGAAGGGGCAGGATCGAGCCGCAGCGTGAATGGGCCGGCACAGTCAATCAGCGCGCCCAGCTTGGCGTCGGCGGCCTTCAAGTGGGCTACGGCTTCGACTGGATCGAAGGGAAGTTTGCGGCTGCGGCCATCGTGAATCATAGGCGAACAGTGTACCGCGTTGGGACTGGGGCGCCGCCGGCTATGCAGGAAGGCAAAGATGAGACGCGGTTTACTCACCGCGCCCTAGTAACATTTAGAGGAAGGTAGAAACTGGAGCACCAGACACCATGAAGATGCGGCCGGGAACACAAACGGGATTTCTGCTGTGCGGCAAAGAGTGGATCGACGGCGATTCGTTTGAAGTGCGCTCGCCCTGGGACCAGGGGCTGGTGGGCCGTGTGACCATTGCCACGCGCGCCGATGCACGCCAGGCGGTGAGCCACGCCGTGGCCAGCCTGCGCCGCGCCCGCGCCCTGCCGCGCTGGAAACGGCGCGAGATTCTGGAAGATGTGGCCGCCTCGCTCATTGAGCAGAAGGAGCGGTTTGCGCAGCTCATTGTGGCCGAAGCGGGCAAGCCGATTCGCCTGGCCCGGGCCGAGGTGGACCGCGCCGTGGTCACCTTCAAGACCGCTGCCGAAGAGGCTGCGCGGCTGGGCGGCGAAAGCCTGCCGCTGGATTTGACCGAGGGCAACGAGGGGCGCTGGGGACTGGTGCAGCGCTTCCCCGTGGGGCCGATTCTGGCGATCACGCCGTTCAATTTTCCGCTGAACCTGGTGGCGCACAAGGTGGCGCCCGCGCTGGCCGCAGGCTGCCCCATCCTTCTGAAGCCGGCTCCGCAGACGCCGTTTACGGCATTGGCGCTGGGCGAGGTGATTCTCAAGGCCGGATGGCCGCAGGAGGCGCTGGCAGTTTTGCCGCTGAGCAACGCCGACACGGCCTGGCTGGCGGAGAAGGAAGACCGCATCAAGCTGGTGAGCTTTACCGGGTCGTCGAAGGTTGGATGGGAGCTGAAAGCCCGCTCCGGGCGTAAACGGGTGCTGCTGGAACTGGGCGGGAACGCGGCGCTGGTGGTTCACAACGACTGGCACGATCTGGATGAGGCGGCGGCACGCACGGCGCATGCGGCTTTCGGCTTTGCCGGCCAGTCATGCATCAGCGCGCAGCGCGTGTTTGTGCAGCGCAGCATCTTTCAGACATTTCTATGGAAGCTGGTGGAATACACGGCCAAGCTGGCAGTTGGGGACCCGTCCGACGAAGCTACCGAGGTGGGTCCGCTGATCCGGCTCAGCGACGCGGAGCGTGTGGACACATGGGTGAAGGAGGCCGTGGAAGGCGGCGCCAAGCTGGTGGCCGGCGGAGAACGCCGAGGCTCTGTGATTACCCCCGCCATCCTGACCGGGACTACAACGGGCATGAAGATTCGCGACGAAGAGGTTTTCGGGCCGGTTGTCGTGGTGGAGCCCTATGAGGACTTCGAGGAGGCACTGGCGGCGGTGAACCACTCCCGGTATGGACTGCAGGCCGGTTTGCTTACGCGGGACGCCGGACGAATCCTGACCGCGTACCGGGAACTCGAAGTGGGGGCGCTGATTGTGGGGGATACGCCGAACTGGCGGCTGGATTCGATGCCGTATGGCGGGGTGAAGGACTCCGGGCTGGGCCGTGAGGGTATACGGTCTGCGATTGAGGAGATGACCGAACCCCGGATGCTGGTGATGAGCGGGCTGAGCTAGCGCCTCTGAGTTTGGGCGGATCAAATAGTTTGGGCGGATCAAAAAAACGCCCCCCGGCTATCGCAGCCTGATTTGGATCAGGTCTGGCCAGCCGGAAGGGCGAGGAGCCGCAATCACAAGAAAATGTGCGGGGCTGCCCCCGTAACTGGACGAATCCAACTCACAGGGAACTGCTTCTGCCCATCTTCTGGACCGAATCTCAATATATTTGCCTGTTTTCGGACGCGACACGTTCCATCGGGTAACACGGCGGCGATTATCGCTCTAAGTATCTATACAAATAGGGTTTATTCCATTATGGACAAGTGTAAGAGAGCCACGTATGATACGCAATGCAGTTGGTTTCACACCTCGGATTGCTCTTGAATCTGCCGCGCAAGGACCACGATTTCAATCAAGATCCGGCTGCTTCGGGTGAAGCGTTTTATCAGATGCCGGTTCCTATCGCCGAATCCGGGTTGAAGTGCGTCTCTCAAAGGCCGCGCGCGCAGGAGAACCTCAGGAAATTGAACTTCGGCAAAGGGTGTATCGACATAGGGAGCAGGAAATGTCCATGGGATCGAAATCCGTAGCCGAGATTCAGGCGCCGGGAGCTGCCTTCGACGCGGCTGCGATCCGTGAGCAACTGGACCGGCTGGTGGCTCATCCGCTTTTCTCCAATAGCAAGCGGTACCCCGTACTGCTGGCCCATACGGTGGAGCAGACGCTGAAGGGGAATGCCTCCGAACTGAAGGAGCGGAGCATTGGGGTTGAGGTCTTTGGGCGCTCGCCCACCTACGATTCCAACGCCGATCCGGTGGTTCGGATTACTGCCGGCGAGGTGCGCAAGCGGCTGGTGCAGTACTACTACGACCTGGCTCATGCCGGCGAGTTGGTGATTGAGCTGCCTATCGGCTCCTATGTTCCGGTGTTTCGTGCGTCTGACCGCGTTGCTCCTGACCGCCCGGTTGAGGCGGAGTCGCCGCTGGCTTCGTTGGAGCAGCCGTCTGTGGCCGTCACGACGCCGGCGGAGGGGTCTGCGCAGCGTGTCTCTCCCAGGTTTCGCTGGTGGAGGATCGCAGTGTTTGTGCTGGCAGCGTGCGGCCTTGGCGTGGGGATCGGAATGCGGTTTCAAGACCTTCGGCCGCTCGGACCCGTCGACCGCTTCTGGGCGCCCCTGACTGCCGGGGCAGATACCGCTACCTACTGCCTGGGTGAGCCGGCCAAGGATCTGGATGCAAGCGCCCTCGGTTCCCTGGAGGGCTCCGCTGGCGGCGCCAATGCCGAGCCGCTGCACTTCCGGCTGCATCAGTCTGGACTTTTCGCTCTGGCGGACGTGATCACGCTGACCAACACCGCGGCCGTACTCGAAGCCCGGCACAAGGCCTTCCGCGTGGTGCCTGCCTCGAGCGCCACCTTCACGCAGCTTCGTGAAGGGCCCATTGTGCTGATCGGCGCCTTCGACAACATCTGGACGCTGCGTGTGACGGAGAAGCTGCGCTTTGGATTTGAGTCGCGGAATGGCGTTGCACTGATTGTCGATCGCAAGAGCCCGGCGCAGACAACCTGGGCGACGGCATGGGACCTGCCGTATGAAAAGCTGTCGCGCGACTACGCCATCGTGGCCCGTATTCACGACAACATCACCGGACAGCCAGTGATGATCGCCGCGGGTATCTCCGAGGAGGGCACGGAGGCCGCCGGCGAGATTCTCTCCAACCCCGTCTACCTGCGATCGCTGCTGGCCAAGGCGCCGGCCAACTGGGAAGAGATGAATGTGGAAGCGGTGATCGAGACCCAGGTGATCGGAGGCCATCCCGGGCCGCCCACCGTACTGGCAGTTGAAACCTGGTAAGCGCCTGCGGGACAGGCTCGCGCTGCTCCAGCTTCAATAGCTGGGAATGGTCTTGCAGAAAATGAAGGATAAGTTAGCGTTCAAGAGCTGGAAGCATTCCAGGTCTAAGTCAGCCTTGCGCGCGAGCTTTGGATTTCGATTGCGCGTGCCGCTCATCTATCGACATACAAAGAAGTTATAAGAAAGCTATGACACGGAGTTGCTCTGGATGCAGTTTTTTTTGAGCTGGGAGTCGGCCATAACTCTCAGCGGCGCCGGCAAACTCACTTGACTCAAGATACTTGCTTGCTGGTTTGACTGGGGCCGGCGGATGATGTCCTACCCGCCTGCCGTGCGACCTGGACGCAGCTTGCTATTTACGCTTCCTTCTTGCTCCTGGCCTTCTGCGCGGCCCAGCGCTTCCGTTGCGCATCGGCAATCCGCTTGCGCGCATCGGGGCTCAACACGCGTGTCTTTTTAACCTTGGCTGCGGCAGACGCCTTCTTTGTTTTACGCCCAGTGATTCTGGCTTCAACTTTGGTTGTGCTGGCCAGCAGGGAGCGTACCTGGACCAGTCGTGCAATCTCGGCATCAATTTGTGCAAGGATCGAATCAGCAGACATAAGTCCAGCATAACTCACCAGGCCGCTTTTGCACAGTCTGGCAGGCTTTCCTCAAACTCATTCAGAAGGCCCGGCGGGATTTCATTCGGGCTTGCCCACCGCGCGGTCATCGTATGCTTTCTTGAGAACAAAGAAGGCCTTTTTCTTCTCACCCTGCTCCGAGATAAGTCCCTTGCGATTGAACTCATCCTGGATTCCCGCCAGCGGCCTGTTGGGCGAACGAAAATCCATCAGGATCCACGGGCTCATGCCCCTCAACTGCGGAATGCGATTGAGCATTCCAAACTGATGGCGATAGATATTGGCCTGATACTCTTCCGTCCAGCGTTCCTCGTCGCCGCCATGCAGGCCCGCCTTGGCTCCGCCCCCAAACTCACTCACAATCAGAGGCTTCCGATAGTCGATGCGCCAGTCAGTCACATCTGCTGTTTCAGGATGCTGCTCATACCAGCCGATGTACTCATTGAAGCCGATCACATCCAACGCCTTGCCGAGCGGGTCATCGATGATCTTGGTGTGTCCCTCGCCGCGCACCAGAAGGGCCGCGGTAATCAATCGCGATGGGTCGAGTTCGCGTGCGTGGCTGGCAAGAGCTTCAATGAAGTGGGTACGCGCTTCATTGTTCGGCGTTTCATTGGCCATGGACCACAGGACGATGGCCGCATGATTGCGCGAGGTTCCTATCTCTTCGTCCAACTGCTGCTGGGCCTTTGCATACACTTTGGGATTGTCGAATTGGAGTGCCCAATAGACGGGATTCTCCGACCATACGAGAAGGCCCATGCGATCGGCAGCGCGCAGCATGGATTCGTCATGCGGATAGTGCGCCAGGCGCACAAAGTTGCAGCCGAGTTCCTTGGCCCAGCCCAGCAAAGTCTCGGCGTCCTTGTCGGTGTTGGCGCGGCCTGTGCGGTAGGGCGCCTCAGCGTGAATCGAAATGCCGCGCAGAAAGATCGGCTTGCCGTTGAGAAGAATCTCGGTGCCGCGGGTCTCGATGGTGCGGAAGCCCATGAGCTCGTCGATGGAATCGTTACCCGCGGTGATTTTGACTTTGTAGAGCTTTGGCGTTTCGGGCGACCAGCGATCGAGGCCCGACACTGGAATTTGAACCCCGGCCAGGCCACCGTCACCCACCTCCGCAGTGGCCTTTGCGCTTAACTCGGGAATCTCCACTTCGGTCTTTGCGCCGCGCTCTGCGCCTTCCACATGAATCCAGCCCTCGATCACGGAGCCTTCTCCGCGGCGCAGGTGGAGATCGTACCGATCAATGAATGTGTCGGGAACTTCAATCAGCGAGACAGTGCGCGTAAGGCCGCCATAGTTCCACCAATCGGTCTGCAGGGTTGGAACGCTATCTTCGTGGCGGGTGTTATCGACCGCTGCCACCACGAAGTTATCGCCGGTATGGATTGCCGCCGTTACATCGCAATTGAAGCTTGTGAAGCCGCCCTCGTGCTCGCAGACTTTCTGTCCATTGACCCAGAACCATGAGTGGTAATTAGCCGCACCCACGTGAAGGAAGACGCGCGTGTGCGATTTGGGCTGGTAGGTGAAGTCACGCTCATACCACACCGGGCCTTCATAGAAGAGCAGCGACTCGCGCTGCGTGTTCCAGTCGCCGGGAACCTTGAGCTTGGACGCCTTGGCAAAGTCGTACTCGATCGGGAACGGGTCACCGGGCTTTGCTTTCTGGTTGAGGAACCATCCATTCTTCTTTTCTTCGTGATGAAAGCTGAAGAGGCCGTTGAAGTACGGATCAACGATAGCGCCCCACTCGCCGTTGAGCGATGTGGCAGGGCGCCGGTCCGCGCCGGTAAGCACGATGGGCGCTGCTGCGTCTTGTGCGAAGGCTGTGTATGCCGGGATGAGCGAAAGGCAAAGCAGAGCAGCGGCCGTGCTGGCTGACGATTTTGCGAAGACGCGCGCGATGGAGCGGACGGAAAGAAATTTCATGGCAGAGCCTCGAAGACTTGGGTCCTGAGTGGGAGCTTCTGCAGCATTTGAGCGTGTGCCGGCAGGAACTCCGGATGGACTTGCTATCTTATCGCCTGCCACGGTGGGCTGTACATGTGAGCTGTGACTGCCGCGCTCGCTGAAAGACAAAGGAGACAGGCCGCAAAGCCTGTCCCCCTGGTGCGTGACTTCCATCCCCTTGGGGGCGTGAGTTATGTTCCGAGATACTCAACGTGCACATAGGTGCCGAGGCGCACGTTATAGGCGAGATACCAGCCGATGTGATCGGGATCGTCGTAGATCACGAGGTCATCGGAGTCCCACAGCCACCCGTCGCAGAAGGCCACGTCGAACGCGGCCACATTCCAGTACCAGCCATTGAACCAGAACCGGCCGGGACCGCCGCCGCCGAGATGCCAGACATGCTCACGGCCAAAGCCGCCGGTGAAATGGCCATGCTCGAAGGGGCGGTCAAGATGATAGTTCACGTCGGCACGGCCGGTGTCGTGGCCAACCCAGGTCTTGCCGTCCACGTGGGGGGCGTTGGGATGGCCGTCCTTGTCACTGTAGTTGCGCTTGGCCTCGGGCGCATGGGGCGCGCCCGTGTAGGCCTTGGGTCCGGACTTCGGAATGGCTGGATGCGGGGCGGGCGCTACATGCTCTTGACGCTGGGCGAATGCAGGGACTGAAAGAACGAGCAATGTTGCAAGTGCTAGCTGAACGGTTTTCATCGCTTCCTCCGGATGTCCTTGGGGATTAGCTATTCTCTGCTTGTCTCCCGTTGGTGGGTCATCTCCAACAGCAATAGACTTAACCCGGTGCGAGTGTGCAAGTTGCGGCGAGATTAAGCTTTGTCCTATTGATCCGGCAATTAGAGAGTATTGTTGTTTCCCACCCATTCCGCAAAGAACGCGGAATGGATGGGGAACCCAACGATTCGTATTGAATTGCCAGCTCAGTAAGGGCAAGAGCTAGCCGGCGCGCCTTAGACCGCGACTGCAGCGGGGGCGCGACGCCAGGCGTAGAGCGGGAACCGGTTGGCGAGCTCGGCAACTTCACCGCGAATCCGTTCAAGGGCCGCGTCGTCGTTGCGCTGATCCAGGGCACGCGTGATCCAGACCGCGATCAGGCGCATCTCCGGCTCCTTCATGCCGCGGGTGGTGAGCGCAGGAGTGCCCACGCGAATGCCCGAGGGCTTGAGCGGCGGGTTGGTGTCGTAGGGAATGGAGTTCTTGTTGACCGTGATGCCGGCCTTGCCGAGAGCCAGTTCAGCCTCGGAGCCGAGGATGCCTTTCTGGAAGGTGTCAACAAGCATCAAGTGATTGTCAGTGCCGCCGGAGATGATGCGGAATCCGGCTTCCTGCAGGCCGCGGGCGAGCACCTGGGCATTGGCCACAATCTGTGCTGCGTAGGTCTTGAACTCGGGGCGAAGCGCCTCAGCAAATGCGACTGCCTTGGCCGCCACAATGTGCATCAACGGGCCGCCCTGCTGGCCGGGGAATACGGCCCTGTCGATCTCCTTGCCGATGGTCTGCTCGGGCTTTTCGCCCACCTGGTAGTCCTTGCCGGTGAGAATCAGGCCGGCACGCGGGCCGCGCAGGGTTTTGTGTGTGGTGGTGGTGGTGATGTGGGCGTGGGGCACCGGCGAGGGGTGAACGCCGCCGGCGACAAGGCCGGCGATGTGGGCCATGTCAAAGACGTAGGTTGCGCCCACCTTGTCTGCGATCTGGCGCATGCGCGCGAAATCCCACAGGCGCGGGTAGGCGCTGCCTCCGCCGATGAGGACTTTGGGCTTTTCGCGCTCGGCCACGGCTTCCATTTCGTCGTAGTCGATCAGTTCCGTGTCGCGCCGCACGTGGTAAAAGGTGGGCCGGTAGAGCTTGCCGCTGAAGCTCATCTTGTGGCCGTGGGTAAGGTGGCCGCCGTGGGCGAGGTCGAGGCCGAGGATGGTGTCGCCGGGCTTGAGCACGGCCATATAGGCCGACGCGTTGGCCTGCGAGCCGGAGTGGGGCTGCACGTTGGCGTACTCGGCGGCGAAGATCTGTTTGGCGCGATCGCGGGCCAGGTTTTCAACCACATCGGCGTACTCGCAGCCGCCATAGTAGCGCCGGCCGGGGTAGCCCTCGGCGTACTTGTTGGTAAAGATGGAGCCGGCAGCCTCAAGCACCGCCTGGGAGACAAAGTTTTCGCTGGCAATCATCTCCAGCCCCTCGTGCTGGCGGAGGGTTTCCTGGTCAAGAGCGGCGGCCACTTCGGGATCGGCCTGGGCGAGGGTGAGGGACATGCGGTCAGTCATACAGGAATTCTAGCCGGTTCCAGGTTGCTGGGACAGGCGAAAAAGGAATTTGGGAACAGCCGAAGAAACGGGGGCGCGCGGGGAGAGCGATTTTCCTGTTGACATTCTACCTATGGGTGCGTCAATCTACCTGTAGAAGAACAACAGGGAGCGGCAATGGGGACTGACAAATCGGATGTATTGCAGGGGACGTTGGACCTGATGGTCCTGAAGACGCTTGAGTCCATGGGGCCGCTGCACGGCTATGGCATTGCGCGGCGGATTGAGCAGGTGAGCGGTAACTCGCTGAGCCTGAACCAGGGAACCATCTACCCGGCGCTGCTGCGCCTGCTGCAGCGCGGCTGGATCAAGGCGGAGTGGGGATTGTCAGAGAGCAATCGCCGCGCGAAGTTCTACACGCTGACCAAGATTGGGCGGAAGCAGATGGAGCAGGCGACCGAAAACTGGGAACGCATTGCGGGGACGATGGCGCGGTTTCTGGCGCAATCCTAGTTCCCTGTCTCTAAGGTTCTATGTAAAACGCCCAAGAGAACAAGAGCCGATTCTTCACTCACCACCTCCGAACTGAAGAACGTTCGGGGCCCCGTTCGCTCAGAATGACTGCCTCTGTTTTGTTATGAACTTTCGAGACGGGATATTAGGAGGTTTCGATGGAGTTGATGCGGATTTTGATTAGCCGGTGCGCGGCGCTTTTTGGCAAACGGAAACTGGACGCAGACCTGGACGAAGAACTGCGCGCTCATATCGACCTCGCTATACAAGAGAATCTGAAGCTTGGCATGTCCGCGACAGAAGCGCGCACCGCGGCGTTGCGCGATTTCGGCGGGTTGACGCAGATCGCCGAGACGTATCGCGTTCAGCGCGGCGTGCCGTTGTTTGAGCAGATGAGACGCAATGTTCATTTTGCGTTTCGACAACTGCGCAAGGCGCCCGGCTTTGCGATCACGGCGACCCTGACGCTTGCGCTGGGCATCGGCGCGGCTACTTCGGTGTTCAGCGTGGTGAATGGCGTTCTGCTCAAGCCGTTCGACTTTCGAGAACCGGATCGCTTGATTGTGATGCGCGAGGTGGTGGAGGAAACGCGCGGCGAAATGCCGGCGGAGCCCGATAATTACCGGCATTACGCGCGGCTGAAGCACGATGCGAAGACCATCGAGGACGCGGCGATCTTCATGCAGAGGGGAATGAGCGTTTCTCCTACGGGCGATCATCCGCGCATCGTCGGCACGGTGGTGACTTCGTCGAATATTTTCCGGGTGCTCGGAGTACAGCCCATGCTGGGCCGGGACTTTGTGGATGCAGATGCAGCCAAGGGCGCGGCGAACGTGGTGCTGTTGAGCTATGAGGGCTGGCAGGCGTTCTTTGGCGGCGATCCCAAGGTCGTTGGCGAGACTCTGCGATTGGGTGGCGATCCGGCGACGGTGATTGGCGTACTGCCGCCGGGCATGCGCTTTCCACAGTTTCCGTTAGGGCCAAAGATTGCATCGGGGCGGCCGCTGATGACAATGATCTATGCGCCGCTGACGCCGAGCGACTGGGATTTGAAGCAAGACAATGGCAACTATAACTACCGGGTGATTGCGCGGCTCAAGCCGGGCGCGACACTTGCGCAAGCCAGGGCTGAATTGGGAACTTTGCAGAGTTCGTACAGCGTCTCCGCGCATCTGCCAATCCATCTGGGAATCGCTCTGACGCCGTTGGCAAGCGATGTGACTTCAGGAATCGGCGGCGCGCTGTGGCTGATGTTTGCCGCAGTCGGCGGGGTGCTTCTCATCGCGTGCGTGAACCTTGCCAACCTGCAACTGGCGCGTGCTGTCTCCGCCGAGCGCGAAACAGCCGTGCGCGCGGCTCTGGGCGCGAGCAAAGGCCAGCTGGTGATGGCGCGCCTCACTGAGAGCCTGGTGCTTGCCCTAGTTGGCGGCGCGGCCGGAGTGGCGCTTGCGTTTGCCGGTGTGCGGCTTTTGCTGGCGCTTGTGCCGGCGAACGTACCGCGGCTGAATGAAGTCGAGGTGAGCCTGCCGGTATTGTTGTTTGCCGCGGGCCTGTCGATTGCAGCGGCGGTGGCATTCGGGATTTTACCCGCGCTACGTTCGCTCGATGTGCATCCTCAGGCTGCGCTGCAGGCGAATTCATCGCGCACGGTCAGTTCGCGGGAGGGACGGCGCACACGCAGTGTGCTGGTTGCGGGACAAGTCGCCTGCACGGTGGTTCTGCTCATGATCACATCCCTGGTGTTGCGCAGTTTTTCGCGCCTGTTGCGCCAGGATCGCGGCTTCGATTCCAGCCATGTGACGATGGCTCAAGTGGATTTGTTCTCGCCGGAGTTCGGCGACAAGATGCCCAATGTGAAGGCGGTCAAACTGGCCTTTACGGATCGCGCGCTGACGGCTTTGCAACAACTGCCAGGCGTGCAGTCGGTGACTGTGACCAGCGCCATGCCGTTGACGGGCGAGACCTGGGTAGACAACCTGGAGCGGCCGGACCACCCCGTGCCGGAGGCGCAGCGCCCGATGATCAACCTGCGCTGGATCAACCAGAACTATCTGGCGACCATGCAGATTCCGCTGATTGCGGGGCGCAATCTTAGCGCGGCAGACCGCGCCAATCCTTATGTGGCGCTGATTTCCGAACGTACTGCGCGGGAGGCCTTTCCAGGCGAGAATCCTATAGGTCGCAAGATCTCCGACATGGTTCCGGACGACGAGCATTTCGTCACCGTGATCGGAGTGGTGGCCGACACGCGCATCAACGGACTGAAGGACACAGCTGCGATGGTCTACATGCCCTACTGGGCGTACACACCGTGGACGCTGTCGTTCCTGGTGCGCAGCTCGCAGCCAAGTGATGCGCTCATTCCTGAGATGCGGCGGGCGATATGGGAAATCGATCCGCAGGTTGCCATTCCTGCGCTCAAATCGATGGATGAACAGTTGAGCGACTCGGTATCGACGGAGCGGTTTCAGGTGGTGGTGCTTTCGAGCTTTGGTGCGGCGGCGCTGCTGCTGGCGCTGCTGGGCGTGTACGGCGTGATGGCGTACTCGGTTTCACTGCGGCAGCAGGAGTTTGGCATTCGGCTCGCGCTGGGGTCAGGCAAAGCAGCGCTGATGCGGCTGGTGCTGCAGCAAGCTGCGTATCCGGTGCTTCTGGGCGCGGGCGCGGGGCTGACGCTGGCTCTTGTGGTGTTGCGGTGGGTTCGGAGCCTGCTCTACGAGACGCCGGTTTTGGATCCATTGGCCATCTGCGGGAGTTTGCTGTTGCTGCTTGCCGCGGCTGCATTGGCGGCCGCGCTGCCCGCGCGGCGCGCGGCGTCGATTGATCCGATGCGAGCGCTGAGAACTGAGTAGGGGGCTGCGTATGGCGGGCGACTGGCAATGGAGTCCGCTGGGCATTACGTGACGACATTCGGCGATCATGAGGTTCCTCTCCTGGGTATGGGGTACTCCCCATCCCCTTCCGGGTGGTTTGGGCAAGTTACTGGATTGAATAGGGTTAGCGGCGGTATCCTGCCGTAAGTCTCATGTTTTGAGTAGCTTGAATTCGAAGCATCTCA